>JAANMY010000180.1_pt1 | contig 88804 bp, 81 predicted proteins | sample 7279691 | NCBI WGS metagenome assembly JAANMY01 (sample SAMN14094543, study PRJNA606508) | bioreactor metagenome | isolation source: A lab-scale SPAN reactor treating ammonium-rich wastewater day 388 | place: Ireland: Galway | collected 2018-02-07 | reverse complement strand
TCCTTCGTTCTCAACAGGATTTTGTGTTGCCATTACCAAAAACAGCTCTGGCAGCGGGTAGGTATGGCGGCCGACAGTAACCTGCTTTTCTGCCATGGCTTCAAGCAGTGCCGATTGTACTTTGGCCGGCGCGCGGTTTATTTCATCGGCCAGAATAATATGATGAAACAGTGGCCCGCTCTGAAACTCGAACTGGCCGGTCTCGGGCCGGTAGATGTCGGTGCCGGTTAAATCGGCTGGCAGTAAATCGGGGGTAAACTGAATTCGATGAAAACGGCCTTCTACACCCTGGGCTAACGCATTCACCGCACGGGTTTTCGCCAGCCCCGGAGGGCCTTCCACTAACAAGTGGCCATTGGCCAGCAGTGCCAGCAAAATACCTTCGGTCAGTGCCGCCTGGCCTAATACCTGGCTGTCGAGATAGGCTTTTAAAGCAGAAAACGCGTTTACCATCATGTTATCAGTCTTAATTAATTGGATTTATTGATTGTTTTATCGCCATTTGCCACTAAAACGGGCTAGGCTAAGACGTTATAACCTAAATATGGTTCCGTTTGCATTAAAACAAGTGTTTTAATTTTCAACGACTGTCGTTACAATCGGTCGCACTGATACAGGTCAGACCTGTAATTTTAATAAGAGGAACGCTATGAGCTCGCCAATTAATCTTACTACCCGCAGCGGTGATCGTATCGCCATTGTTTCCGGATTGCGTACGCCTTTTGCCAAACAGGCTACCGAGTTTCATGGCGTATCAGCGCTGGATTTGGGCAAGTTGGTGGTCAACGAACTGCTTATCCGCAGTGAGTTGGACCCAAAGTTAATTGAGCAAGTGGTGTACGGCCAGGTTGTGCAAATGCCGGAAGCGCCAAATATTGCCCGTGAAATTGTATTGGGTACCGGTATGAACGTGCATACCGATGCGTACAGTGTTACCCGCGCCTGTGCCACCAGTTTTCAGTCAGTAGTCAGTGTGGCCGAGTCGATGATGGCCGGTATTACCCAAATTGGTATTGCCGGTGGTGCCGACTCAAGCTCAGTGCTGCCGATTGGCGTAAGCAAAAAACTGGCCCGTGCACTGGTCGATTTAAACAAAGCCCGTACCTTCGGCCAAAAACTGGCGATATTCCGCCGGCTTGGGCTAAAAGACTTATTACCAGTTCCGCCGGCGGTGGCGGAATATAGCACCGGCTTGTCGATGGGCGACACTGCCGAGCAAATGGCGAAAACGCATAGCATCAGCCGTGCCGATCAGGACGCGCTGGCACACCGCTCACACACGCTGGCCACTCAAGCCTGGCAAAGCGGGGTGATGAAACAGGAAGTGATGACCGCCCATGTTGAGCCGTATTCCCGCTATCTGGATATCGACAACAATATCCGTCAAGATTCAAAGCTTGAGTCGTACGCCAAATTAAAACCGGTATTTGACCGTGTGCACGGCTCGGTGACTGCGGCTAACGCGACGCCGCTGACCGATGGTGCCTCAGTGGTGCTGATGATGACGGAAAGCCGAGCTAAGGCACTGGGTTATCAGGTGTTGGGCTATATCCGCAGCTACGCTTTTGCCGCTATTGATGTCTATGACGATATGTTGATGGGACCGTCTTATGCGACGCCTATCGCGCTTGACCGCGCGGGCATGACGCTCAATGATCTGACCCTGATTGAAATGCACGAAGCCTTTGCGGCGCAAACCCTGGCTAACGTAAAAATGTTTGCCAGCAAAAAATTTGCCGAAGAAAAACTGGGCCGCTCAGCCGCGATTGGTGACATTGATATGAGCAAATTTAACGTACAGGGTGGCTCTTTGGCTTATGGCCACCCGTTTGCCGCTACCGGCACCCGCTTAATTGTACAAACGCTGAATGAATTAAAACGTCGTGGTGGTGGTGTTGGCCTGACTACAGCTTGTGCAGCCGGTGGCTTAGGCGCAGCGATGATCCTGGAGACCGAATAATGACAACAACGAATAGTTTCAGCCTGCAAATCCGTGACGACAATGTTGGCGTTATCACTATGGACATCGCCGGCGAGTCGATGAACGTATTAAAAGCTGCCTTCGCCGATGAAATCAGCCAGCTGTTAAGCGACATAAAAGCTAACAGTCAGCTCAAAGGCCTGGTGTTTATCAGCGGTAAGCCAGACTCTTTTATTGCCGGTGCTGACATCAGTATGCTTGACGGCTGCAAAACGGCAGAAGAAGCGCAAGCCATTGGCCGCATGGGCCAACAAATGTTTGACCAGCTGGAGCAGCTGCCTATCCCGTTAGTGGCGGCTATTCATGGCCCTTGCTTAGGCGGGGGGTTAGAGTTAGCCATGGCCTGTCATGCCCGTATTGCTACCTCAGATAACAAAACTGTACTGGGCTTGCCCGAGGTACAGCTTGGCTTACTGCCAGGTAGTGGTGGTACGCAGCGTTTGCCTAAATTGGTTGGCCTGCAAAAAGCGCTGGATATGATATTAACCGGCAAGCAACTGCGCGCCAAACAAGCGAAAAAAGCCGGCTTAGTTGATGATGTGGTGCCAAACAGTATTTTACTCGAAGCGGCGGTTAAGCTGGCACTGAAAGGCAAGCCTAAACGCGAACCGGTGCAGCTAAATCTGGTGGGTAAGGTGCTGGAGCGCACACCCTTTGGCCGCAATATTTTGTTTAGCCAGGCGCGCAAACAAACACTAAGCAAAACACAAGGCAATTACCCGGCACCACTGAAAATTCTCGATGTGATTAAAACCGGTGTCGACAGCGGCATGCAGGCAGGCCTGGCCGCCGAAGCGAAAGCCTTTGGTGAGCTTTGCATGACAAAAGAGTCGGCAGCACTGCGCAGCCTGTTTTTTGCCACCACCCAGATGAAAAAGGAAACCGGTGCCGGTGATACCAAACCCAATAAGGTGCGTAAAGCAGCGGTATTAGGTGGCGGCTTAATGGGCGGCGGTATTGCTAATGTTACTGCAACAAAAGCGGGCATCGCCGTGCGTATAAAAGATATTAACGAGCAGGGTATTAGCAACGCGCTGAAATACAGCTATTCATTGCTGGCGAAAAAGTTTAAACGCCGTTTTATCAGCAAGGCTGAAATGCAAAAACAGCTGCTGCTGATTACCGGCACCACCGACTACAGCGGCTTTCATGATGCCGATATCGTGGTGGAGGCGGTGTTTGAAGATTTAACCTTAAAGCAGCAGATGGTTGCCGACATTGAGCAGCACTGTGGTGAGAACACTATCTTTGCCAGCAACACCAGCTCGTTGCCGATTAAGCAAATCGCCGCCAAAGCGCAGCGGCCGGAAAACGTCATTGGCCTGCACTATTTCTCACCTGTGGATAAAATGCCGCTGGTCGAGGTCATTGCGCATGAAGGTACCTCAGCGCAAACCATCGCAACCACGGTGGCCTTTGCCCGTAAACAAGGCAAAACGCCGATAGTGGTCAAAGACGGTGCCGGCTTTTATGTCAACCGTATTTTAGCGCTTTACATGAACGAAGCAGCTAACGTGTTGCTGGAAGGCGAGCCGGTGGAGAAAATTGACCAAGCACTGGTGAAATTTGGCTTCCCGGTTGGGCCTGTTACTTTGCTGGATGAGGTGGGTATCGATGTCGGCGCCAAGATTTCACCTATTCTAACGCAGGAGCTGGGCGAGCGCTTTGCTGCACCTGCTGCCTTTGACAAGCTGTTGGCTGATGGCCGCAAGGGTAAGAAAACTGAAAAAGGTTTTTACCGCTATGGCAAAACAGCGAAAAAAGGCAAAAAGCAGGTGGATGACAGCGTGTACAGCGTGCTGAGCGTAACGCCGGCGCCACGGCTAAACAGCGATGAAATCAGCAGCCGCTGCGTGGTGCAAATGCTAAATGAAGCAGTACGCTGCCTGGAGGAGGGCATTATTGCCAGCGCCCGTGACGGTGATATCGGCGCCATTTTTGGTATCGGCTTCCCGCCGTTTTTGGGTGGCCCCTTCCGTTATATCGACCAGCTGGGTGCCGATAAGCTGGTAGCACAGTTACGTAATCTGGAAAGCCGTTTTGGCAGCCGCTTTGCGCCAGCTAACCTGTTAGTGCAGATGGCGGAGCAACAGCAGCGGTTTTATCCGTAACGGTGTTAACCCTGATTGGTGAAAATACAACCAAAGGTTAACAGTAATCTGCTTGTCAGGCCGGTATAATAACCGGCCTGATGTTTTTATAAGCGTTGTAAAGAGGATAACAAGTGGTCGTATTACCTCTGATCTGGTTAGCTACTGCAATTGGCATTTATATTGCCGCGCTGCGCAGTGGTATGACAGCAGTGAAATGGGCGTTGGCCGCAGTGTTTACCGGCCCCTTAGTGCTGCCATTATTTAGCAGCCATAAACGGCTGACGCTGCATAAAGCGCATGGCCGCTCTGCGGTGCTATTCCGTCCCTGAGCAGTTTGCTTTTAGTGGTTGTCTTTAGCGAGTGGCATATGTTAGTTGTCTGCGGCTTTAAGCATCTGGCTCAGTAGGCTTATCATGTCGTTTAACGGCTGACGCTGCGCCGATTTTGGCAGCGACACCGCAAACACCTCCCGGCTCATGACCGGCGCGTCAGCCATTAACTGCAACCGCTTGCTGGCTAATAATTCTTTTACCATAGTATCGGGTAAATAGGCTGAACCGCCGCATTGCTGAATAAGCTCCAGTGCGATACGGGCGCTGCCGGTACGTAATTGTGGCGGCGGTAACTCACTAAAGCAGCGGGCATGCTGCATATCAAAGGCGGTGCCCCAATCGATTAAAATATACTGTTGCTGCATGGCCTCCAGCGCGGTCTTATCGCTAAAACTGGTTACAGGCAGTAGCTTGATATCCCCCAGCTTATCTATTTGCATATCGTCGATTTTAGGTGCGTCAAATAAGATCGCTAAATCGACGTAACGCTCCATTACCTGACGGGCTAACTGATCTTTGCCCAGCGATTCGGCGCGCCAGGACACGCCAGGCAGTGCTTGCTGCGCGTTAATAAAGCCTTGCAGTAAAAACGCATCCCAAATATTGGCGGTGGCCGCGACAGACAGTTGTAAGGCCTGCTCGGCACTTACCGCAACATCCTGCCGCGCGCGTTGCAGGGCCAATAACATCGCCTCTGCGTGCGGTAACAAGCGCTCACCGGCAGCGGTTAACTGAATATTGTTGCGATAGCGGCTGAATAAGTTAACACCAAGTTGCTGCTCGAGCTGGCGAATGCGGAAACTGACCGCAGACTGGGTAAGATAGAGATTTTCGGCCGCTTTACCAAAATGCCTTGTACGCTGAACTTCAAGAAAGGTTTTAAGCAGTTCGGTATCCAAATTAAATCCTTTAGTATTTTTATGGTCACGATAAAAAATATTTGTTTTACGACAGTAATTTTGTTAACCATACTCCGCACAGTTTAAACAGGCTGGCTTGATATTCAACGAGATTAGAGGAAAAAAGTGATGCAGCAAAGTTTTGTCGCTAACCGTCGCTTTTTCGATGACCGTAATTTCCCCAAGGGTTTTACGCGGTCCGGGCGCTTTACTCTGGCAGAAGGTAATATGCTGGAGAAACATGGGGTGGCAATGCAGGAACTGGAGCAGGGTAGTCGTGCCCCGGTGAATGATGAAGAAACTCGCTTTGTGCAGGTGTGTAAAGGCGAAGCAGAAGCTTCGACCGTGTACGAAAAAACCTGGCTCAAATATAAACAGCGACTGGCGGAGAAACGTAAGTTTCATACCGTGTTCGGTAAGAAGCGTATTGCTGATGGCAGTGATGACTTCTCGTATGTCGAGACCGACGCTGACTAGTTGCTAAGCCCCGTTATCGGGGCTTTTTTTTGCCCGCACTATGGCAGACCCAGCAGCGGTGAAGGCACAGCTGACTAGTTAAGGCTAACCAGCATGGGTTTGCTGCGTTGCTTTTGCTGTTGTAAAAACTGCGTCAACTCCTGCGCTGACAGCGGCTTGCTGTAGTAGTAGCCTTGAATCACATCACAGCGCAGTTTGCTCAGCTGTTGTAGCTGCTCTGGTTGTTCTACCCCTTCGGCCACTACGGATAAGCTCAGATTGTGCGCTATGGTCATAATGGTATCGACCATATTACGGCCGCGGGCACTTTTCATATCATCGATAAAGGCTTTGTCAATTTTCAGCGTGTTCAGCGGAAACTGTTTTAAATAGGCCAGTGACGAATAGCCGGTACCAAAATCATCCATTGCCAGATGAATGCCACGGGCGCGCAGTTTTTTCATGGTGTCTATCGCCTGCGGTGGCGATTGCATTACGGTGCCTTCGGTAATTTCCAGCTCTAAATGATAAGAGGGTAGCTCGGTTTGCTGCAAAATCTCGTCTATCTGCTCGCACAAAAACGGCAGACTAAATTGACGTGACGACAGGTTAACCGCCACCCTGCCATGAAACAGGTCCTGATCAATCCAGCCTTTTACCGCCTGACAGGCTTTGCGCAGCACCACTTCACCAATTTCGATAATTTGGCCGGTTTCTTCCGCCACAGGAATAAAACTGGCCGGGCTTATCACGCCACCTTTAGGGGTAATAAAGCGCACCAGTGCTTCAACGCCGGCCAACTGGCCGCTGACAATATTCATTTTCGGCTGGTAGTACACGGCAAAATAATCTTCTTTTAAGCCATGGCGGATCAGGTTTTCCAGCTGAAGCCGTTTCACTGCCTGCTTGTTCATCGAGTCATTAAAAAACAGGTAGCGGTTGGCGCCCTGGCTTTTCGCATGATACATAGCGGTGTCGGCGTTACGCAGCAGTGCCTGCGGATCTGCACCGTCATCCGGAAACAGCACTATACCGACGCTGCTGGTAATGGCCAGTTCCTGTTGTTCAAGCATAATCGGCTGGTTTATCAGGTTAAGTAATTCTTTCGCCACCGAGGTGATACGCAGCACATCGTTGGTGTTATCCAACAGCAGAGCAAATTCATCGCCGCCTAAACGATATAGCCGGCTGGCATACAGGGCATAACTGCTAAGCCGCTGTGCCAATTTGCACAGCAGGTTATCGCCCAGTTCGTGGCCAAGCGAGTCATTGATTTTCTTAAAGTTATCCAAATCAAATACCAACAATGCATGCTCGGTATTGGCGTTAACCAATTGCCCTAAGCGCTGCATAAACACCGCCCGGTTCGGCAGGCCGGTGAGGGTGTCGCTATTGGCAAGCCGGCTCAGCTGCGCTTCACGCAGCTTACGTTCGGTAATATCAGAAAACACCGCCACGTACTGGGTAACCTGGCCCTGCTCATCCTTAATCTGGTCAAACGTCAGTTCAGCCTGATAAATTTCGCCATTTTGCCGCTGCTCTTTTATCTCGTCATGCCAGCTGCCCTGTTGTGCCAGCGTTTGACGAATGTCATGCATAAAGCGACTTGGGTACAGGGTGAGTTCGAAGCGCTGCTGCAGGCATTGTTCACGGCTTTTACCGGTAATGCGGCTAAAGGCTGGGTTAACTTCCAAAATGGTGAACTGGGTATCACAGATCACCACCGCATCCGAAATGGTTTGCAGACATTTGGCAAATAGCTGCAGCTGCTCTTCGGTTTGTTTTAGTTGATGAATGTTTTTTAAGGTGCCGGTCATACGGCTGGGTTTACCATTGGCGCAAAACGATACGGCTTTGCCGCGATCGAGCACCCAGGTCCAGTTGTTGTCACTGGTTTTTATGCGGTAAGTGGCTTCAAAATGCGCGGTTTTACCGCTTAAGTGATGCTGCAATAATTGACTGACTCGTTCAACATCCTGCGGGTGGATCTGCGTTTTATTTGGTGGTACATCGGCGGTTTTCGGTTGCAGTACCACAGGGTGTAGCCAGGAACTGGAGCGGTACAGCTCGCCACTTTCTATGTTCCAGTCCCACAGCTCGTCACCACTGCCCCACAGCGATAACCTGAGCCGCTCTTCGCTGTGCTCCAGTTTTAGCTGATAACGGCGCATTTTTACAATACTCAGATGCGCCAGCAATAACGCAGCGAAAGAGCATAACAGTACGGCGCTTAAGGTGTAGGGCTGTATGGTGTGCCAGCCTATTGCAAACAGGCTAAAAGGCAAAATACCCAGTAAAAAGGCGCTGATTATTATAATTATTTTTTGATTTAGTGACACTTACGGCAGCGTGTTAACAAGACCGGCCACCACGTTATATAACTTTAGCTGAGCTGTCAAAAGCATTTTGGCTCACCAGCAGTTGCTGTTTAAGCTGTTCGCGGGTGACAAAACGCAAATGGCTGTGTTGTGGCCGGCTGTCGGTAGCCAGAAAAATGGCATCGTAGCTGGGCAGCAATAACTGCTGTAAAAAGGCAATAAACTGCTCAAGCTGCAGTGTGCTTAGTGCCGTTATGATGTTTTCGGTCAGGTTAAATGCGGTGTCCTGTTGTCCCAGTGCCAGCCAAAAACGTTTTGCTCTGGCACCCAGGCTGTTGTCCCGCTCGTGCAACTGTGACAATAAACCTTGTCTGGCTTCGGTAAACTCATCCTCTGTCAGGCTGCTCGTGTCGGCCAGAAAACCACGAAAGAACATCACCGTGGCCTGATACAGCGCGTCACAGTCGGCTTTAGGTGATTGAATATAAAAGGCAATGCCGGGCAGGGTATTAATGGGCACGTAGCCGGTACCCACCAGATAACCCAGCTGCTGTTCGGTGCGTAACTGATGAAAATACTCCGGTGATAATAAATGGTTGGCCAGCATAAACAGTGCAATCTGCAGTGGGCTGGTTTGCTGTGCTGGCAGGTAAATCACCAGCGCGTGATCATTATGCTCTACCTCTTGTTGTAACCATACCGGGCCTAAGCCTTGCGGCCGGCATACCGGATTGGCGGGGCGCAAGCCCAGGCTGGGCAGTTGCTGCTGCCACTGCTGCAGCAGGTGTTGGAGCTGTGTGGCCTGCGCAGTAGTCCAGTTGCCGAGTAACAGGCTTTCTATATGCGCCTGCTGAAACAAGCTATCACCAAACTGGCAAAAGGTCGCAAAATCCAGCTGATCGAGCGCATCAGCTAGTTGATCAATTTCCGGGTTTAGCGGCTGCAGCAGTGCCGACAGCTGGCTAAACAGCCTGGCTACCGGTTTGTTTTTACTGCTATTGCGCCAGTGCCGGCTAAGCTGGCGTTTAAGTTCTTCAAAACGTTGCGGGCTAAAACTTTGCTGTAACAGGGCCTGCAGCATGTCGCTGAGTAAGCGCAGCTGGTTGTTAGTCAGGCCGGTAGTATGAATGCTGATGCCCTGGCGCTGTACATGCACGTGATACACCAGCCCTATGGTGGTCGCGGCGTAAAACTGCTGATTAATATTGTCCAGCAATAGCTCAACCCACAGCCGGGTAGCCGCCAGCTGCAGGCAACTGCCAATGCTGTTAGGCAGACTAAGCTGCACAAACACATGCCCTTTGGGGCTATTAAAGTCAGTATCAGCTTTATACCACAGGCTTAGATGCGGGTCCTGGTACCAGGCACGCGGTTTATCCATATGCGCGCTGCGGTGCAGTAGTTCAATATCGCCGTTAAGATACGGGTTGGGCTCAGGCAGCCTGATATCAGGCAAAGGCGGGCATTGCTGTAACTGTTGCAACCACTGCGCTGGCAGTGCTTCAACGCTGTAAGGTGTGTGATACCAGCGTGCTTCCTTATTAGCGGGGAGCTCGGGCGCTATCAGCATCAGACGCATATTAGCGCTATTAAAGTAACTGAGCACCTGCTGATACAGCGCGGCTGTTGGCGGCTCCATCCGGTAATCACCAAAAATAATATCCTCCACCGGGTAATGCTGCATGCTGACCGACAAATGGTTAGCAGTTTGCTGTGCGGTGGCGGGCTCCTGGTACAAATAAGCCCAGTGCAGCAGCTTTTGCCGCTCGGCAAATAGCAGCGCTGGAAATGGCTGGTGGCGTAAGTTGGTAATGGCGCTAAACAGCGCTTTAACAATATTATCGCGGGCGCTTAAGCCTGTGTCGGTCAGTTCAAAGGCGATGGTAAAGTCTTTGTAATTGCTGCCATCTATACCGCCACCGGCGCTGAGCTGATTTACCAGCCCTTGTTGTTTCAGGTAGCTGAGTAACGAGCCTGGTCCTTCGTCGCCCAGCAGGTGGGCAATAAAGCTAATCAACTTATGTTGGTACCAGCGCTGAATATCGGGCAGGGCAAAGCTTACCACCAGTTTCTGGCTGTGGCGGTGTGGCTGAATATTCAGTTGTATAGCCTGTTGCTCGGGCAAATACAGTGGCACGCTGAGCGGCGGCTTTGGCGGCAGCGCCGATGGGATGGCGCTAAAATATTGCCGCACCAAAGCTGCCTGCGCGGTCAGGTCCAGCGGCGACACCAACGCCAGTGTCATACGACGGGCACTGTATTGCTGCTGAAAAAAGGTGCGCAGGGCTTGTTGCAGGCTGGCATCGGCGGTGTCGGCCAATGTGGTTAAATTGCCAACCGAGAACTTGGCAAACGGGTGCGCCGGGTTAATGGTTTCCTTATGTACCTGATAAATCCGCCGGCCATCGTCTTTTAGTTTCAGCGAAAACTCCGCTTCGATGGCATGGCGCTCTTTTTCAACATAATCGGCGCTAAACAGTGGCTGCACAAACATATCGGCAAAACGCTCCAGCGCCAGGGCAAAGCTGCTGCTGTCGATATCAAAGAAAAAGCTGCTGTGCTCGGTGCCGGTCCAGGCGTTGTGGCTGCCGCCATGATGATTAATAAATTGCTGATAGTCGCCAGCATGGGGAAACTTCGCCGAGCCAAGAAACAACATGTGTTCTAAAAAGTGTGCCAGCCCTTCGCGGTCGGCCGGATCATCAAAATGGCCAACGTTCACGGTCAGCGCCGCCGCGCTTTTTTCGGCATCAGTTTGCTGCACCAATAACACGGCCAGGCCATTATCCAGCGTCAGATACTGATAATGGCGCGGATCGTTCGGGCTTTGCAAAATGTGGTTATATTCCAATCTGGCTACCTTCTTAAGCGGGCTATCAGGGCAGACAACGGCCTTATCATAGCGATAAGTAATAAACAGCTTATACGTTATGCGTTATTGGCAGTTACTCTTGGCGACAACTTTCATTATCATAGCGCACAATTTTTACCCGGCGTAGGCTTATCTGCCGTTGGCAAGTTAATGTCCACCCCGAAGCAGTATGGTGTCAAGTACATGGTAAATCTCGTTATTATGCGTCACGGTGAAGCGGAGCCTGTGTCCGTGCAGGACAGCCAGCGCCAGCTTACCGTCAGAGGCCAGCACGAAGTGAACCAGATGGCGCTGTGGTTGCAACAGCATTATGCTGCCTTTGACTGGATCTGGGCCAGCCCCTATACCCGTACCCGCCAGACTGCAGAGCTAATGTTAGCCAAGCAGGCGCCGTTTAGCCAGTTGGAGATTATTCCTGAACTGGTGCCGGATGGTGATGCTGCGTTATTTAAAAGCTATTTAGATGCCCGCTTAGCCGATAAACCGGAAGCCAGGGTGCTGCTGGTATCGCACATGCCGCTGGTTAGTTTTCTGGTCGAGGCCTTTAGCCAGCCTGGTCAGGCGCCAATTTTCAGCACTGCGCAGTTGGCCTGTATCGACTACCGGCCAGAGCAGGGCGGGCGTTTACTCGAGCGGTTATCGCCACAAGAATTGGCGCTGTTAAGTGTTTAAACCGACGGAATACAGGCGCAGCAATCAGCGCCAGTGTTCATCCTGCTGCTGATCGGTTTTTAGCAGCAGTAGCAGGGCGCCATGTTTACCCCAGCTTTTCGGCGCGGTGTGAAAGGCGCGTACATTAGGGTGCTGAATCAGCCAGTTCGGCACTTTTTGCGCCAAAATACCCAACCCCTTACCATGCACCACACAGGCACAGTTAAACTGCTGTTGCTGGCAATAGGCCAATAAACCGGCCAGCTCTGTCTTCGCCTGTAACGTTGTCATGCCATGCAGGTCCAGCACCACTTGCGGCTGGCATTCACCGCGGCGTAAGCGGCCGGCCAGGTGCGGATCTTCGCCTGGCTGTACCCAGCTTAAACTGGCGCCGTCGGCAACAAAACCCTCAAATTCGTCGGAAAACCAGAACAAATTCTCATCAGCGCTTTGGCTTGAGACGTCTGTACGTCTTTTTTGCTTGCGGGGCGCGACAACAGGCGGTATCTTGTCCTGCGTTATGGGCTTAGCGCCTGTTATCGACTGGCGAAACAGCTGGCTGTCTTCAATACTAATGCCGGTGCTGGCAGGGGCTTTCTTTTGCATGGCGCAAGTCTACTCAAACTAACCGGTTTTTACAAAAAGAGCTTACATTTATCATGTCTGACAATGGCGAGATGCTGTTTACCCCGCAACTGATTGACGATGCGGTTGCCGAACTTTATACCGTGCATGACTGGCTGCGTTTTGCCGTCAGCAAAATGCATCAGGCCGATGTGTATCTGGGCCACGGCACTGATAACCCCTGGGATGAAGCAGCCAGCCTGCTGGCTTATGTGCTGCACTTGCCCCCCCTGACCGATGATAAGCTGTTGCACGTCCGCTTAACCCGCACCGAGCGCGAGCAGTTTATTGCGCTGTTACAACAGCGTATTGAACAGCGCATGCCGGCGGCTTATTTAACCCATCAGGCTTATTTCGCCGGCTTACCATTTTATGTCGACGAGCGGGTGCTGGTACCGCGCTCGCCTATTGCAGAGCTGATTAACGATAAATTCAGCAGCTTACTTAAAGGTAAGACGGTAAAGCATATTCTCGATTTATGCACCGGCTCGGGCTGTATTGCTATTGCCTGCGCTTATGCGTTTGACGAGGCGCTGGTAGATGCGGTGGATATCAGCCCGGATGCATTAGATGTGGCGCAGCTGAATATTGAGCAGCACGGCCTGGAGCAGCGGGTATTTCCCATTTTGTCAGACGGTTACACTGAGCTAAGCGGCGCGCAGTACGATTTAATCGTTACTAACCCACCTTATGTTGATGCCGAAGACATGGCCGATTTGCCGGACGAATATCGCCACGAGCCAGAGCTGGGCCTGGCATCAGGTGAAGATGGCCTGGCGCTGACCCGGCGCATTTTACGTGATGCAGCCGCCCATTTAACCGACGGCGGTGTGCTGGTATGCGAAGTGGGTAACAGTATGGTGCAGCTGCAGCAGGATTATCCGGATGTCGACTTTGACTGGCTGGCGTTTAGCCACGGCGGCTTAGGCGTATTTGCCATTAGCAAAGCAGAATTGCTGCGTTGTCAGCACCTGTTTGAGCAAGAAAACTGGTAAAAACGTCTTCACAACAGAAGCGGTAACAAAAAGCAGTAAGGAGAAGCAATGGCCGGTAACAGCATAGGGCAATTATTTAAGGTCACCACCTTTGGCGAAAGCCATGGCCCGGCAATAGGCGGTATTGTCGATGGTTGTCCACCGGGTATGCAGCTAAGCTGCGAAGATTTACAGCAGGATTTAGATCGGCGTAAACCCGGTACGTCACGTTACACTACAGCGCGGCGCGAAGAGGATGCGGTGAAAATTCTTTCCGGCGTATTTGAAAATATCACCACCGGCGCCAGCATTGGTTTGCTGATTGAAAACACCGATCAGCGCTCGCAGGACTACGCCAATATTAAAGAGCAGTTTCGCCCCGGCCACGCCGATTACACCTACTGGCATAAGTTCGGTATCCGTGATTATCGCGGCGGTGGCCGCTCCTCCGCACGCGAAACCGCTATCCGGGTGGCGGCAGGTGCTATTGCAAAAAAATACCTGCGTGAGCAGTGCGGCATCGAAATTCGTGGCTACCTGGCGCAGCTAGGCCCGGTCAAGATCGACAGCATTAACTGGGATGAAGTGCAGAATAACCCGTTTTTTTGCCCGGATCCGTCCAAGCTCGATGCGTTAGATGAGTATATGCGCCAGTTGAAAAAAGACGGCGACTCCGTCGGTGCCCGTGTCAATGTGGTGGCCAGCAACATGCCGGTAGGTTGGGGCGAGCCGGTGTTTGACCGCCTGGACGCCGATATCGCCCACGCCATGATGAGCATTAACGCGGTAAAAGCAGTAGAAATAGGCGATGGCTTTGCCGTGGTAGAGCAGCGCGGTTCCACCCATCGTGACGAGCTAACGCCACAGGGCTTTAGTGCCAACCATGCCGGTGGCGTATTGGGCGGCATTTCTTCCGGCCAGGATTTGCTGGTCAGTATGGCGCTTAAGCCCACCTCCAGCATTAGCATTCCGGGTAAGAGTATCAACATTCATGGTGAAGTAATTGATATTGTGACCAAAGGCCGGCACGACCCCTGTGTTGGCATTCGGGCCGTACCCATCGCCGAGGCAATGCTGGCGATAGTTTTGATGGATCATTATCTGCGCCATCGCGCGCAAAACAGTGATGTTAAGGTGACAACACCGGATATCGCCCGCCAGAGCCGGGGCTAAGCTAAAGCCTATGGCGCTGCTCTCTGCCAGGCCAGCATTAGTGCTGGCCTATTTTACTTATTTTGGTGTGCTGGGCATCTTTGTGCCTTATCTTGGCTTGTTTCTCGATGGCCGGGGCTTAAGCTCGGCCGATATCGGTTTATTGCTGGCTATTGTTAGCGCCAGCCGTATTGTTGGCCCCAATATTTGGGCCTGGGTCGCCGATAAAACCGCAAGGCCCCTCAGTGTAATGCAAACCGGTGCTGTACTGGCCACACTGGGCTGGCTTAGCAGCTTTGCCGATCTTGGTTTTTGGCCGTTATTGGCCGGCTTTGCCCTGTTTAGCTTTTTCTGGACGGCTATTTTGCCGCAGCTGGAGCTGACTACCCTTAATTACCTTAACGACGATACCCGTGAATACAGTCGCATCCGCACTGCCGGCAGCGTGGGTTATATTGTATTAGTGATGCTTGGTGGCTGGCTGTTCGAGCGCTATGGCAGCGAGTTTTTGCCACTGTCGGCGTTACTGTTTTTACTGTTGCTGGTGCTCACCCTGTTTATGCTTCCTAAAGTGACGCTGGCCACGACAGCGCCGGAGCACAGTGTGCGTTTTAGCCAGCTGTTAAAAAACAGCGTACTGCTGCGCTTTATGTCGGCGGCCTTATTACTGCAAATGAGCTTTGCACCGTTTTATGGCTTTTTTACCCTGTACAGCCGAGATTTGGGTTACAGCGGCAGCCAGACCGGTTTGTTTATTGCTATTGCCATTGCTGCTGAAATCGTCGCGTTTTACTTTGCCGGTAGCCTGATGCGTAACCGCAGTTACGCTAAGCTGCTGGGCATTTGCTACGGTGTCACCGTACTGCGCTGGCTGTTACTGGCCGAATTGGCCGATAACCTGTGGTGGCTAAGCTTTAGTATGTTGCTGCATGCCGGCAGCTTTGCTATTGCCCATAGCTGCGCCATGCAATTTATTCAGCAGTTTTTCCCCCAACATCTACGCAGCCGCGGCCAGGCGCTGTATGCCGGTGTGATATTTGGCGGCGGTGGCGCTGTTGGCGCTTATGCGTCAGGCCTATTGTGGCAAGACGGGGCAGGCGCCAGCCTGACGTTTTATTTAGCCGCGGCACTGGCATTACTTGCCACCTTACTGGCCATCAGTTTGCCTGGTAGCCAACACCAGACTAAGGCTTTACAATAGCCGCCATTTTTAATCGGTGTAGGGTAGTTGTATGGCGAATCGGTTTCGGCTGGGGTTAATTATTAACCCGTTGGCGGGGCTTGGCGGCAGTGTTGGCTTAAAAGGTTCAGACGGCCAGGCCGAGCAGGCACTGGCACTGGGCGCCACCCCACAGGCAATGAACCGCGCCAGCACAGCACTTAACGAGCTTGCCGCCTTAGCGGACAAGTTCGAGGTGCTTACCGTAGCCGGCGATATGGGCGAGTATCTTTGTCAGGCGCTTAACCTTAACTATCAGCTGCTGTATAGCCCACCGCAGTGGCCATCGACCGCTGAGGATACCGAAACAGCCGCCAGGCTGATGGCAGAGCAGGGCGTGGATTTGTTACTGTTTGCCGGTGGCGATGGCACCGCGCGCAATATCTGTGCGGTGGTCGGCGATAGCACTACGGTGCTGGGTATTCCGGCCGGGGTTAAAATTCACTCCGGTGTGTATGCCATATCGCCACAGGCCGCCGGTAAGCTGGTGGCCAAGTTAATTGCCGGCGAGCTGGTGTCGCTTAGTGAAGCACCGGTAATGGATATAGACGAGCAGGCGTTTCGTCAGGGCGTGGTAAAAGCACGCCGCTATGGTGAAATGCGCATACCAGCACAGCTGCGTTATGTGCAAAGCGTAAAAATGGGCGGGCGCGAGAGTGAAGAGCTGGTGCTGGCCGATTTAGCCGCTTATGTGGTAAGCCTGCTGGAAGATAACGTACGCTATGTGATGGGCTCTGGCTCTACCGTGGCGGCAGTGATGGCCGAACTTGGCCTGGATAACACCTTGCTTGGCGTGGACGTTATCGAAAACGGTGAGCTTATCGCTAAAGATGTCAGCGCTAGCCAGTTACTTGAGCTGGTGCAGGGCTACCCAAGTAAACTGATTATTACCTTAATTGGTGGCCAGGGCCATGTATTTGGCCGGGGTAACCAGCAGCTGTCGCCGGCAGTTATCCGCGCCATTGGCCGGGATAATATTTTGCTTATCGCCAGTAAAACCAAGCTGCAACAGCTCGATGGCCGCCCTTTACTGGCCGATACCGGCGATGCTGTGCTTGATCAGCAACTTACCGGTTTAATCAATATATTAACCGGCTACAACGACTATGTCATTTACCGTTTAGGCTATGAGGACGAGCTATAACATGACAACACTGACTATGCCTGAGCACTTTATTGACGCCGTTGCCAATTTGTTTGACACCCTGGTGCCGGTCGCCACCGATGATGAATTATTTGCCTCTGGCTACCTGCGCGGCCATTTTGACTTAGCGGTTGGTACTTTACAGGTAGCCAATGAGCCTTTTGCCGCCGCCGATGTGGTAACGCAGGTAAATGCTACGCTTGAGCAAGCCATTACTAACGGTGAGCTTAGCGAGCAAGACCAGCAGCATGTGGCTGCCATTTGGCAGCGTATTCAGCAGCTGGCCGATTAAGGCAGCAGCTTAGCCGGCAAGACTTTTGCGCGCTTATGCGCTAGTATAAGCGCACTTTTAACCCAAAGCCGTAAGGCTTTTCCAGCATAAGTGGAACTCATGTCAAAATATACAACGCTTGAACAGCACGCCAGCTATGGTATTGGTTTACAAATGGGCCAGCAACTGGCCGACAACCCGTTTGACGGCTTAGATATCGACGCCGTTGCCGCTGGCGTTATCGCCGCCTTCACTGAACAGGCACCGGAAGTCAGCGACGAGCAAATTCGTGCAGCCTTTACCGTAATCAGCGAGCGCATGCAGGCAGAACAAGCAGAAAAAGCCCAGTTACTGGCCGAAGCCGGCGAAGCCTTCCTGGCTGAAAACGCCAAGCGCGCTGAAATCACCGTAACCGCATCAGGTTTACAGTACGAAGTATTAGTAGCGGCAGAAGGCGAAAAGCCAACGCGTAATTCAACCGTGCGTACGCATTATCACGGTACCTTAATCGACGGTACGGTATTTGACTCTTCTTATCAGCGTGGCGAGCCAGCTGAATTCCCAGTATCAGGCGTTATCGCCGGCTGGACTGAAGCGCTGCAACTGATGTCACCTGGCAGCAAGCTGCGTTTATATATCCCGCACAACCTGGCCTACGGCGAGCGTGGCGCGGGTAATGCCATTGCGCCTTTTAGCGCACTGATTTTTGACGTAGAACTGTTAGCTATTCTGTAATAGCCAAAGCACGTTAAAGCATGCTATCAAAACCCTGCACTGCAGGGTTTTGTTATTTTTACCCAGCGCCATAGCAGGAGCCGTTATGTACCACATTCGTCCATATCAATTCGGTGAAGAGCCGCTGCTGCGTGAGCTGTTGTACAACACGGTGCACAGCGTTAATCAGCGTGATTATGATCAGGCACAACGTAATGCCTGGGCCCCGGCGCAGTACGATGAAAACGCCTGGGCGATGCGTATTATGCAAAGCGAGCCTTTTGTCGCGCTGCATAACGACACCATCGTCGGCTTTGCTGATGTGCAAAGCGATGGCTATATCGACTTTTTCTTTTGCCACCATGCCTATCAGGGCAAAGGCGTGGGTAAAGCCTTAATGCAGCATTTGCTAAAAACCGGCAAGCGTTATGGCGTAAAGCGCTTTTACGCCAACGTCAGTATTACCGCTAAACCGTTTTTTCAGCACTATGGTTTTGTCGTGGTAAAACAGCAGCAAAAAGCAGTGCGCGGGGTAGTGCTAACCAATTTTTTAATGGAAAAGAAGTCGTAATAGGCACATCTAATCAGCTTTGATATTGGCGACAAAATCTTCTGCTAAAGCTGTGTAGTCCAGGCACTTGTCCTGCGTAAGCGTAGCCATCACAGCGTTTTCAGCATCAGCAAAAACGGCTTTTTCATCACGTTCCAGGCTGGAAAGAAATGCCATAGTGCCATCGAGAAAAGCCTGTTTGCTATCAGGTGTTTGTTCACTGGCGAAATAAAGCTTATCGGATAACTGATTGAAGGTGGCTTTTTGTTCTGCCGTAAAGTTGTGAGGCAATTGTGCGCACATGGTTAAAGCGCTTGATTGAAAACCAGCAGCCTGCCAGTCGGCAGTAACACCAGTAGATGGCCATGTAAGCAATGCTATTAAGATACTAATTTTTTTCATATTTATACATTTGCCAGCAGACGAAACTATTGTGAAGTAGTAAAACCCCAGCCAAGATGATTTTGGCTTGCCAGTTTAGGGTAACGTTAAATAATTCCAGAGCCATTATTATGCCGCCACTTAGCAATAGCGTGTGCATGACCACATAGAATACCCGTATGTTAAAAGAGAGTTTCCGGACGCTTAGGTTACACAATTGCTTAACAACCAGTGCGGCGCCAAAAAGCGCCGCACAAGACCAAAACAGGTAAGCCAACATTAAATTTGGTCCATGTTCAGAAGCCCACGAAGCATCAACTCACGTTTAGCATTTTTTGCGTTTGTTGACGTCATAGCAAGTAATACAGATGCAAATATCGTAACACAGGCAGCAGCTATTGCCGCGCTCTTAGCGAGACCACCGCTTGCTTTACCTGTAGTAGCAACTTCTTTTGTTAATGCGTAGTTGCTTGCTTGAGCTGCGGTGGATGTCAAACCGCCTTTCACGCCGTTTTTATGGACAGCTAGTAATGCGCCAGCAATACCAGATACCGTGATAAGACCCGAAATATCTACCCCAATGTAACTTAATGCGGACTTGGCTTCGTCATTGACTGAAAAAAACTGAGTCAATTCATCATCAGTTAAACTCCAGCAATACCAGTAGGGATTAGCGTTTATAAGACTGATCAGTCCAAATAAATGCCCAAACAATGGACCGTCATAGCTGCGCAGTTGCATTACCGCAGCGTTGATTTTCTGTTTTTCGTGATGATGTAAGCAGCGGTAAGTTACTATGCCGGTTAAGATGTACATCGAATTATCTAACTTCTCTAATTTTTGACTGAAGTTTTCTAAGTCCATCATGTGAATCAGAAATTTAAGAGGATTCTGCTTGTATTGCTGTGTGACGTAAGACGATTGCATAACTTTTCCTTGTTACTTAGGTTTGATAAAAGTTACCATAATTTACAAAAAATAAACAAGTAAAGTTTGCTCATTTATGTTTTTCGACGTTGTTTAAATGGCTGGCTTGGCCTGACTGAGAAAAAGCGCTAGTCCTGCTTTCTTCTAACAGCGGCAGCATAAATCAGCAGAAAATCTAACTTTTGATATGCTGGTCGGGAGGCAAAAAGCCCTGCGGGTTGCAATCAGTTTTAACATTTGTTCCGCACCTTGCTGTTAACTTCGCCTGATACCATAATTAGGTATCTTTTGGTACTCGGAACACTGCACATGGCCAAGAACACCAGCATCACTCTTGGAGAACACTTTGAGGGTTTTATTGCCAGCCAGATCCAAAGTGGGCGTTACGGCTCAGCAAGTGAAGTGATTCGCTCGGCACTGCGCTTACTGGAAAATCAGGAAACCAAACTCAACTCACTGCGTCAGCAGCTTGTCGAAGGTGAGCAAAGCGGTGACGCTGAGTATGACCTCGATAGCTTTATCAATGAACTTGATACTGAAAACGCTCGATGAGGCCATTTAGCCTTACTGTTGCTGCTAAAGCCGATTTATGGGAATTAGAAGTCATAACCGTGATTCTTGAGGAAGTTTAATAGGAATCCGTGACCATCCAAATATGATGACAGCCGAATCACTTTGCCGCTTTTGAACTTCAGAACATACCAGTAACCCCACCTATTAAAATGAACTGACTCAAGATCATCCCATTTTTCACATTTACGTCCGGTCCACGGAGTTGAAAATTGAATTGATACATCGTTATATGAACCTTTAACCAGGAATCCTTCAGCGAGAGTGTATGCAGCGGCAATGCCAAACCCGATGGTTAGCCCAATGAGCGCCGTAGTCTCTCCTGGCTTTTGAACTTGATAGTTTTCGGTTAGCAACACAATAAAAGGGCCTACCGAGAAAATAAGGCTTACAAATCCAAGTACCTTCATAAAAAGGCCAAATTTCAGCTGCCCCTCTTCAGCTGCATACAATGCTTTTCTTGTGAAATAGGTAATCACAGCGACTGTAACAATACCTGTGATTATTCCTTGCCAGTTTATTTCCATAGTACTCTCAGATGAATTCTAACACTCAAAGCAGCCGCGTTTGTTATATGGCATCTACTGCGTAATCTCACGACCCAGTATCTCTTCTACTTGCTCTAAATTCTCATTACCGCGGAAAGGTACCAACTCAACCATCAATGTCCTTGCGTCTATGACAATGTAGCTTGATTCTGAGCAGCCAGAACCACCGCAAGTTGCTAACAGCAATATTTTGTCTTGTCCTTTAATATTTTTTTCACAGAATTGACTGACATAATCCACGCTATTCAGCACCAACTTAATATCATCATTACCATTTTTTGCCGTAATAATGAATCTGGTGGTTTCCCATTCACCTGTCTTATCGATGCTCAATTCTGCACTCCCGCAGACTTTAGTCTCAGCCAAGCTCAATGGTGAAAGAAATAAAACAAATAATATTAGCAAAAGTGGCTTCATGTTTTCCTTGCAATATAGTGCCCCACGCAAGAGCGCGAACTTGTGAACGTCGCAGCGGCCTTAGACCCTGAGTGCCGCTGTTGGTTATGTTGCACTGAACTCTGAACGGAGCAAGCCGAAACATTTGAGATCATGAAACTTGTTCTTCCAATATCCACACTCACGCCTAAGTCCTTCTTCTTTAAAGCCAAGCCGGCGTAACAGTGATTCAGACGCGCTATTGCCGGGTACGGTATCGGCCTGAATCCGATGTAATTCACCACATGGCAGAATTCCGGTAAAACCAGCATTAAGAATGGCGCGCACAGCCTCTAGGGAATAACCTTGCCGCCAAAACTCGGGGTGTAGGTCATAACCAATAACGGCATTACGCATTTTATTACTCCACGAGTTAAATCCGCAGGTGCCGATCAAGCGGCCAGAAGCCTTTAACCGGATGGCCCATCTGATGCCTTGTTGTTGCTCATATCTGGACTTAAAAAGACTAATTAAATTGGCCGCTTGGCTATGTTCACGAAATACATCTAAATCGTAGTATTCGACTACAGATGGATTGGAAAACAAATTGAACAGATCCGCTTCATCTTCAATACGAAGCTCGGTGAGCATTAACCGCTCAGTTTCTAGTGATGGAAACGCCATCTAAATTCCTTTTTAACATGATACTTAAGCGTCATGAGTTGGACTTCATTTTGACTTTATTGCCGAGAGGCAAAAAGCAAGACCTGACCCTTTGGGCTTGGTTGGGGGCAAAAAGCAAGACCTGACCCTATGGGGCGTGGGGCGTGTGGGTCATTTGAGCGCATTGTTAGAGGTCAACATTCAGTTCCCTTCGTATTTTGTTTTTCTTTGCGGAAATCATGTCTTCTACGAATTTGTAATAATCATCGAGAGGGTTGCCGAATAGATTCATGAAGGCCAGTGTTGAAGCAAGGCCCAGATGGTCTTTGCTCTTTCTCGCTTGATACAGTGTCTGTAGTTGATCTAGGTGCTCGCGAAGATGAAGAGTGTGGCTTGAGGAATAACCGCTTTCTATTCGCAAATTTATTAGTTGTTCTAGTTGCTCGTGATTTGCCTCTATAGACTCTGTGCCTTCACGAATGTAGGCGACGTTGGCTTTTATTCCTGCACTCTCTTTGAGAGACAGAATGGGTAGCGATTTTTCAGAGTATTCTACAAGTACAACTTGAAAGAGCTTACCTTTGAGGGCTGGATACTCAGAGTCTGAATAAGAAAAGTCAAAAATTTCGTAGTGTATGCATGGGGATACGTACTTTTTTGTTGTCTTTATGATGTCGACTTTGTCTTTAAATTCTTTTAGTCCCTTGGCTTCAATGCTGCCCTCATCAGTTTGGTGCAAGCCCAGCACTAGTGCCCCGCCACCACTGTTTGCAAGTGCGATAATATGCTTTGATACCTTTATAAGGTCTGGCCACTCGGATTTAAAGTCTAAGTAGTCCGTCTCGCCAATACTCTGCTTAATAAGATCTCTCAGTTTTTCTCGTGTGGGAGTTTCGAAAAACTGGGCAAAAGCCTCATGTTGTGGTTTGGCGAGTTTCATCCTCTGAATGACCCCATACCTACCATAAGTCTGCAATCACCTAGGCCACTTGCTTCAATTAGCGGTACGCTTGGAGTTTGAGTGTGTTTGAATATGATATCGAGATAACTAACCGCATAAGGAGTCATTTTCACAACTTTTCCATCGCTAAAACCAATTGCAATATACTCATCGACATGACTGCCTGTGGTGCAGTAATGCCATACCTCGTTATCTTGAGTTATTTCTTTTTTAACCGGCAAGCCCATTATTTTTTTAACCTCGTCAATGCTCATTCCTTGTAGGACACCTAGAGACTTAGATAGGTCCTGCTGTGTGTATAAAGTCAAATCAATAGGCTTATTGTCTTCGGAGAAGATTAAAACAATCACCAAAATCACTAAAATCGCATTGACCGCATACGATATTTTGTGAATGTTTTCTTTCAGCATATTTACTCCTAACGCTTGTTCGACGCGTCAGCCCGCAATTAAACGCGGGTTTGCCTGTCCTTGTAAATTTAATGTACAAAACACTACACCGCTTTTATAAAACTTACAATAACTTATCGGTACAGCTTATAGTGGTACTGGCGATAAATAGGGGGCTCTAGCCGCGTTATCCCTTAGCGATTAACCAACGCCTTTAACCATTTAACGCCAGTACATAGCAGTTGCTTCAGGTTTACCGGTATTAACACCATTAGCGCTATGCCGTTATCGAAGTTGGGGTTTAGCTGGCAGTAAAAGGCAATTTCAGCTTTGTTGCTGGCTTTTAACCGCGCTATGTCGTCTTTGCTGTAATTGGTGGCGCGGCCGACGGTTTTTAGGCAGTTAAGGCCTTGCCAGGTGCTGGGTTCGGCATCGGGTACCAGGGCGTGGTAGCGGTTAATGTCGGCGCTGCTCATGCCGGGGTTGGGGTAGATAAAAGCGACTTTTTTACCGATCGCCCGGTACATGGCCGGACTTAGCATGGTGTCGAGGTAATACACCTTATGTGTTGGCTGGCGCAGCCAGGTGCTAACGGCGGCGAAAAACGAAAAGCCAAAGGTGCTGTTGTTACCGCGATAACCCGGTGTAAAGGCTGCCGAGGCGCCCATTACGATACTGTTATTGGCTGCTTTACGAAAGGTCAGTAAACAGTAGCCTTGTAATACGGCGTCCTGATAAAACAGCCTTAATCGGCGTTGGTAGTGATCCGGGTTGGCAAAGTAGCGGTTGAAATAGTCGCGGCTGTCGACGCCGTTAAAGCTGGCAGCAATTAATGCAATGATCTGCTCTGTCTCTGCAGCCGTAAGCCAATGCTTACTGCTGTCTTTATCTAACTGATAGCGCTGCATAAGGCGACACATAACAAAAAAGTTGGCGTAATCAGGCCAGCTTTTGCCCTTAAGCGCAATTATTTTTTTGCCTGCACTTGTTATTGTACTGCTTGGTACATATATAGGTTGCAGCCGCAGCGTTAGCTGCGATCACTTACATGCTGCTGTGCAGTAAAAGTTAATGTTAACCACAGGACTCACTATGCCAACGTTATTCGATCCTATTCAGGTAGGCGATATTCAACTTGCTAACCGTATTATTATGGCGCCATTAACCCGTTGCCGCGCCAGTGAGGGCAGGGTACCGAACGATTTAATGCGCGAATACTATGTGCAGCGCGCCAGTGCCGGCCTTATTTTAACCGAAGCGACCTCGGTAACGCCGATGGGCGTGGGTTACCCTGATACGCCAGGCATTTGGTCAGACGAGCAAGTTGCTGGTTGGCGCAATATTACTGCAGCGGTGCACCAGGCTGGTGGCAAAATTATGCTGCAGCTGTGGCATGTTGGTCGTATTTCAGACCCACATTATTTAAACGGCGAGCTGCCGGTGGCGCCAAGCGCCATTGCACCTAACGGCCATGTAAGCTTAATGCGGCCGAAAAAGCCGTTTGTTACCCCAAGGGCGCTGGAAACCGACGAGATAGCCGGTATTGTTGAGGCGTATCGTAAGGGCGCAGAGAACGCCAAACTGGCCGGCTTTGACGGCGTGGAGATTCACGGTGCTAACGGTTATTTGCTTGATCAGTTCCTGCAGGACAGCAGCAATAAACGCACCGATAACTACGGCGGCAGCATTGAAAACCGTGCCCGTTTGTTGTTAGAAGCGACCGATGCCGTGATCTCGGTATGGGGCGCCGGCCGGGTAGGCATGCACTTAGCACCACGCGCCGATGCGCACGATGTTGGCGACTCGCAACGTGCCGATACTTTTGGCTATGTTGCCACCGAGCTGGGTAAACGTGGCATTGCCTTTATTTGTGCCCGCGAAGCACAAGCTGATGACAGCTTAGGGCCACAACTTAAACGCCAGTTTGGTGGTGTATATATTACTAACGAGCAGTTTAGCCAGCAATCTGCCACCAAGGCACTGGCTGATGGTGTGGCAGATGCCGTTGCCTTTGGTGTGCCCTATATTGCCAACCCAGATTTAGTCGCGCGCTTTAAGCACAATGCGCCGTTAAATGCTGCTAAGCCCGAGCTGTTTTACGGCAACGGCGCTGAGGGCTATACCGATTACCCGTTTTTAACTAACTAACACTGGCGTTAGCCTGGGCTTAAACAAAAAAACACCGGTTTTCACCGGTGTTTTTTATGCAGCCAACTTAATCCCGCTTTTTAACCACGGCTTCTATTAACCACGATTTTTATTAACCCCGATAGGGGTTATTACTAATGCGTGCCAGCTGCGCCAGTAGCAACACGGCCGCTGTTGCGGTATAGCCCCACAGCGCAAAGGCACTCCAAAACGCCATGCTTTGGCCGAAAAACTGCCAGCTGGTATCGCCGCAGCTGCCGGTAGGCTCAAACACTGCCGGTAACCACTTATCCAGCGCCAGCCAGCTTGGAAATTCGGCAAATAGCGCGCAGCTAAAAAAGCCGCCTTCGGCCAATAGCTGTTCAATTTCAAGTAATTCATAGGCCTGCATTATGCCAAATACGCCACTGGCTAACATGCCAAGCAGTGCTACTAACCTGAGTAGGGCTGTTTTTGGTGAGAGCAGGCCAATCATACCTGCCACTAAGATACCGGCAAAAGCAGCACGCACATAAATACACTTAATACAGGGCTGCAAATTCAGGCCATATTGAAAGTACAGTGCCGTGGCCAGCAAGGCCGCGCTGGATAACACCACCAGGCCCCAGCCCCAGCGCTGCATAGATAAACTTTTGATCTTTTGAAGCATTTTTTATCCTTCTACACGGGATTTTTCTACTGCTGTGGCTAATCTACGGTATTTAGCCTTAATGCACAATCATCTGAGGGCAAGGGCTATTTTGGGGCGGTGGCTTGTTAACTGTTGGCGCTCTGGTACAATCAGTGGAATTTTGTAAACAAGAAGACGGACAGATCCGCATGACTAATCTGATTAAAGCGCAAAGCCCGGCCGGGTTTGCTGAAGAGTACATTGTCGACTCGATCTGGAACGGAAAATTTGCGCCTGGCAGTATTCTGCCGGCAGAGCGCGAGTTATCTGAGCTGATTGGCGTTACCCGTACCACTTTGCGCGAAGTATTACAGCGTTTAGCGCGTGATGGCTGGCTGACCATACAGCACGGCAAGCCAACCAAAGTGAATAACTTTTGGGAAACGTCCGGTTTAAATATTCTGGAAACGCTGGCGCGACTGGATGAAGAGCGCATGCCCGAGCTGGTGGACGAGCTGTTATCGGCCCGCACTAATATCAGCGCTATTTATATTCGTGGCGCCATTAAAAATCACGCTGCGCAGGTAGTGGAAATTTTTGCCGGTGCCGAAGCGCTGGAAGATACCGCCGAAGCCTTTGCCGAGTTTGACTACAACCTGAACCATGAGTTGGCACTGCATTCGTCTAACCGGATTTATGTGCTGATTTTAAATGGCTTTCGTGGCCTGTATAACAAAATTGCCCGCTTTTATTTTTCACACCCCAAAGCACGCGAACTGGCACGTAAGTACTATCATCAGATAAAGCTGTATGCTGAAAACGGCAAATTTGATGAAGTGGTATTTGCCGTGCGTAAGTACGGTAAAGAAAGTGGTTTGGTCTGGTCGGAATTACGGCCGCAGATCCCCAAAGATCTGGTCGAATAACGCCAACACAAACCGCCTTCGGGCGGTTTGTTGTTTTTCTGCGCCAGAGGGTGCTTGAGGCGTTGCTGTATAGTGGTTATCATTGGCTGGAATAATATATATCTTTTGGTTATAACCGGGTGAGCCATGCTAAGCGCGAAACAGGAAATTTATCTGGATAACAACGCCACCACACCGGTGTTGCCGCAGGCAGCACAGGCGGCTATGCATGTGATGCAATATGGCTTTGGCAACCCCAGTAGCAGCCATGCCGCTGGCATTAAGGCCAAAGCTGAGCTGGAAAGCACCCGTGCTTTAGCCCGTCAGCTAATTGGCGCCAGCAGTGGCGATATTTTATTTACCTCAGGTGCCACTGAGGGTATTCAGGCGGCTGTAGTATCGGCGTTGTTAGCGGCCCGAGAGCGCGGCCTGACCGGGCCAGACACCCTGCTGCTGTATGGCGCGACTGAACACAAAGCGGTGCCAGAAAGTTTAAAGCACTGGAACAAGGTGTTGGGCGTGCATGCCAGCCTGATGGCGATCCCGGTTAACCGCGCTGGCCTGTTAGACCAGGCCTTTATGCGCCAGCATTTGCCTGCCGCCGCCCTAATTTGCACCATGGCCGCCAATAATGAAACCGGCGTCAAGCAAGACTTAGCCGCACTGGAGCAGCTGATCCGGGCGGTAAACCCAAGGGTTTACTGGCTGGTAGATTGTGTACAGGCGCTGGGTAAAATGACGCTGAATATCGCTCAAACCAGTATTGACTATGCGCCCTTTAGCGGCCATAAACTCTATGCGCCCAAAGGCATCGGTTTTTTATATGTGCGTAAAGGTGCGCCTTATCAGCCGGTGATTGCCGGTGGCGGCCAGGAAAGTGGCCTGCGCTCGGGCACAGAGAACCTGCCGGGTATTGCTGCGCTGCATGCGGTGTTTACTGAGCTGGCGAAAACTACCGGCTCTGCCTTTGTCGCCGAACCTGTACTGTGGCAGTACCGGGTACAGCTGATTAAGGCATTAAAGCAGGTATTTCCTGCCATGGTGCTAAACAGCGAGGCACCGAATGTGGTGCCCACGACGATAAATTTTTCCGTGCCGGGTTTTTACAGCAAAGACATTATGGATTTGTTTGACGCCGCCGGTATTCGGGTTAGCTCAGGCTCGGCCTGCAGCTCTAAAGTACCCAGCAGTTTCGTGCTCGATGCGATGGGGCTGGAAAGCTGGCGCTCGCAGGGTGCTATCCGTTTGTCGTTTGGCCCGGCCATGACGCAGGCAGAATGTGACCGCGCCTGCGCTGCGATTGCAAATCTGAGTGAAGTGGTATGTAAACACTGCCTGGTATTAACCGATGCCACCCCGACGCTGGAGCTGCACGCTCACGGTTTAGTCCAGTTAAAACATGACACTTTATGCAGTTATTTACTGATTTGTCCGCACACACGCCGGGCGGTGGTGATAGATCCGGTGCTACCACTGGCGCTGCGTATTGCCAATATTATTCAGGGGCAGGGGCTGATAGTTGAAGCCATTTTAGATACGCATTTACACCGCGACCATCAATCTGCCCGCCAGGAGCTACTGACATTGCTGGGCGAACACGCCAGCCAAGGTCCCTGCAGCAAAGCGCCCTGTGACGTGCTGGGCTGGCCGCAGGGCTGTACTGCGCTGGAATTTGGCCGTTATGCTTTACGTCGCCTGCCAACGCCAGGCCATACACCTGAAGCAGTAAGCTTATTGCTGACACAAGATAAGACGTTAGTGGCGGTATTTTGCGGCGATGTTATATTGCCAGGCGGCGTAGGCCGTACCGATTTACCCGGTGGCGACATCAGTGCGCTGGCCGATAGCATCAGGTTGTTAGCCGCTAAAGTGGCGCCTGACACCTTACTGCTGTCAAGCCATGACTATGCACAGCGCTTTTTTACCTGTTTTAACCTGGCGATTGCCGAGCAGCCGTTGTTACAGCAACTGCTGGATAACAGCAGCAACAGCGACTGGCAACAACAATTGCAACAACAGGCGCTGAGTTTACAACAGCACAGCCAGCATCTGTGTGGTCTGGTTGAAGTCAGCCTCTCTGACGCGACTGATGTTATTGCCCCGGGGCAGTTAAATGCGTTTATGCAGCAGCAACCAGAGCTGGTGTTGGTGGATGTGCGCGAACCGCATGAGCAAAGCGCTGGCGCCCTGGCTGGCTATTTAACCCAGCCTTACCCGGTACTGGAAATTCCGTTATCTAAGCTGGCCGACGCGCTGATCAAAGGCCAGCTTAAGCCGCAGCAGCCGTTGTTATTGGTGTGTCGCTCGGGCAATCGCAGTCTGGTGGCCTGCAAAGTGCTCGGCCGGCTTGGCTTTAACCGGGTGTATAACCTCAAAGGCGGCATGGCGCTGTTGCAATAATTAGCTGAAATAAGCGCAAAAAAAAGCGCCGCAGCGTGTTATCGCATGCGGCGTCAGGTACTTCCTGCCAACTTAGAGAGAAACAGTTAGTAAAAAAACTGCTGCAGCGGGTTTAACAGGCGGGTTAAACCCTTTTTAAACTGCAGTGGTGCGCTTAATACCGATAAACATAAGCAATCTTCGTTTGCCAGCGTGCGCGGTGTATGGGTATCGTCCGGTGAGTTTATCAGTAAATCACCGGCACAATACTCACCGTTCTCATCAGCAATTTTGCCCGACAGCACCAGCGTCATTTCCAAACCCAAATGGGTGTGCTGCGGCACTTCTGTGTCTTTGTCGATATACAACAGCGAGACATGATGCTCACCGCCGGCCGGCAATTTGGCCGTGGCAATACCGCCCAGCGTTAACCATTTGCCATGGTTGCTGGCCAGCCGTTGCAGTGCCCGTGGCAGTATAAATTCGCGCTGGTTCACCACTATAGGTTCGAATGCAGCGCGCTGTGCTTTATTGTGCTCTGCCTGAAGTTCAGCCTTAGCCAGTGCAGGCTGCGCCATAATAGCTGACAGCATTTCGCTCCAGTCGTCAGGGTCTTTTTTTACCTTCTGCTGCGCCAACTGGCCGGCCAGATCGGTGGTAATATCCTGACTTAAGCGCTGACAGTGTGGGCATAAGTCAATATGCGCGGCAACCGCCAGTGCCACGTCGGCACCTAAGGTACCTTCGGCGTATTGTTCCAGCAACGCCATGCCGGGATGAAACTTAATTGCGTGCGCCATCTAATGCCTCTCTTAATCTGTCCAGCGCTAAGCGGATCCGCGACTTTACCGTACCAAGCGGAATACCCAGCTCGTCTGATACTTCCTGATGTGACTTTTCCTCTAAATACACTTTTTCCATTACTTCCCGCTGTGCCGGCGGTAATTGCGCAAAGTGCGGCGCTAATTTTTCACTGAGTAGCTGGTTATCCCACTGTGCCGCATCGTCGTCAGCTTGTGGCTCCGGGTACTCGCCGTTTAACCATAAGTCGTCTGCACTGATATCGTCTTTACGGCTTTGCTTTTTTCGTAGCATGTCAAACCGTACATTACGCGCTATGGTAAAGATCCAGGTAGACGCACAGCCGCGTGATGCATCAAACAGGGCGGCTTTTTTCCACACATTGAGCATGGTGTCTTGCACCATTTCCAATGCTTGTTGTTCATTACCAAACATTTTCATCCCGAAGGCTTTCAGCCTGGGCGCGAAATAACTGAACAATTCGGCATAAGCCGCTTTATCGCGCTGCAGCGCAACAAAAGTGAGTGCATCTTCCCACTGACTGGCGGTGGCGTTTTCTTGCCCTGACATAGGATCGCGGGTGTCCGTAATGGCTTGAGGGACCCTATCATGCCTTGGTACGCTGACTGACTTCAACATCTTTGCTGTTCCCGGTTAGGTCGCTTACCGACGTTTTAATTGCTCTGAGCCTTTTACGCCTGCTTTAAGCCGCTGGTTTGGTTATTTTTTCATTTAAAAAATAGAAAGGTATGTGCGTTTTATTCTGCTTTTTGTCCTATTTAGTTGTTGTATTATGCCGCTATACCTAACCGGAGATGCACCATGAAACAAATTTTATTGATTAACAGCTCTATTAACGGTGACAAAGGCCATTCAGTTCAGTTAGCGCAGCAATTTTTAGCGCAGCTGCCGCAGGGTAGCTTTAAGCTGGACACGCTGGATTTAAATACCGATCCGGTTGGCCACCTGGAAATGGCGGAAATTGCCGCCTGGATGACACCAAACGAGCAGCGCAGCAGCGAGCAGCAGCAATTAGCCGCCATTTCAGACCAGCTGATTGCACGTATCAAAGCGGCTGATGTGATTGTGCTGGGTGTGCCGATGTACAACTTTGGCGTGCCTTCACAATTAAAAGCGCTGCTGGATCGGGTGGCCCGCGCTGGTGTTACTTTTAAATACACTGAACAGGGCCCGGTTGGCCTGCTGGAAGATAAGCCGGTAGTGGTGTTTGCTACCCGCGGTGGCGTTTATCAGGGCACGGCGCTGGATAGCCAAACGCCGTTTTTACAAACTTTCTTAAACTTTGTCGGCTTAAAAGATGTGCATTTTGTCTATGCCGAAGGGCTGAATATGGGAGCGGACGCACAACAGGCGGCGCTTACCGCAGCCAAGGCGCGTTTAGCTGAACTAAGCGCTAAAATCGCCGCCTAGCGTTAACAGTTACTTCTCCACAGCTGTTTGAATACCTGCTATTCACGCTGTTTTCTGCCGGCCCGGAGTGGGCCGGTTTTTTTTCGCTTAATCTTATCACGCCCGCGTTCAGCCGCATTCGCTGCTATGGCGGTTGCACAAAGCTGGCGCTCTTTGTATAACAGAGCGTCTTTTATCATGATAAGAACAGGTCTATGACACAACATCACTCTACTTTACTGGCGCTTGCCCTTTGCAGCGCACTGTTAAGCAGCCCGTTGGCGGCAAAAAAAGCTGAACCCTTAAGCTATCAGACTACACCGCTGAGCGTGCCGGCAGTGCATACCGCTGACAGCAGCCTGGTGCTGAGCATGGAACAAATTATGGCCGATCCGGATTGGATAGGCCGTCAGCCAGAAGCTGCCTACTGGAGTGCCGATAGCAGCCAGGTGTTTTATCAGCAAAAGCGCGAGGGCAGTGAGCTACGCGACTGGCATGCCCGGCCACTGAATGCAGAAGGCAATGGCACATTAGTGCCGTTAGCACAGCTGCATACGCTGGGCAGTGAAACTGCTATTTATAACCGCGATCGCAGCCTGCAAGCCTGGCTGTTTGAAGGGGATGTTTTTGTTCGTTTGCTGCCAAACGGCGCCATAACCCAGTTAACCCGTGATAACGCGGTACAAAGCGATCTGCAGTTTCTGCTTGATGGCCGCCTGGCGTACCGCGAAGGCTGGAGTTATTACGCCCACGATCTGCTAAGCGGCCAGCGCACTGAGCTGGTGAGTCTGAAAACTGAAGATAGCCCCAAAGAACCGGCTGTGCCTTCAGGCTATCTGGCGCAGGAGCAACATAAGCTGATTGCCTTTATCGCCAAAGAGCAGCAAGCCGCCGAGCAGCGCTACCAAGCCAAACAGCAATTAAAACAACAGAATAACAGCCTGGCGCCGGGCGCTTTTTATTTGGGTAAAGGCATGCAGGTGGTGGCCGCCAGTTTGTCGCCCAAGGCCGATTACATGCTGGTGTCGGTACGCAAAGCCAGCAAGCGTAACGACAACGACATTATGCCAAATTACATTACCGCCAATGGCGACATCGCCGCCCAGCCGGTGCGTGGCCGCGTTAATGACGTAGTGCCGGCACCACAGCGTTTGCTGCTGTTAAACCTGCAGGATGGCAACAGCAGTGAGCTGAGCTACAACAGTCTGCCGGGTTATAACGAAGATGTATTGGCCGAAGTGAAAGCGGAAAACGCTAAAGCCCGCGGTGAGAAATACAAAAGCGAAAAGGTAATTCGTGATATTGGCTTAATGACCGACTGGTACTGGAGCCAGAGCGCGATGCGCTGGCACAGCAATGGCGAGCAGGTGGCGCTGATGTTAAAAGCGCTGGATAACAAAGACCGCTGGATAGCGACGCTGGACTTTGCCAGTAAAAAGCTGGTGCCACAGCACCGTCTGCACGACAAAGCCTGGGTTAATTATGCCTTTAATGACTTTGGCTGGTTAAACAACAGCGAAACGCTGTACTATTTATCGGAAGAAACCGGTTATGCTCATCTGTATGTTAAACCGCTGAAAGGAAAAGCGAAAAAACTGACCAGCGGCACCTTTGAAGTGGCAAACCCGGTGCTGACAAAAGATGACAGCTATATTTATTTTCAGGCTAACCAAAGCCATCCGGGCATTTACGAGGTGTACCGTGTGGCACTTACCAGCGCTGAAGTAGAGCAGCTGACTAAATTGGGCGGTAGCACCAGCTTTACCTTATCGCCGGATGAGCAAAAACTGCTGCTGAATTTCTCCACCAACCTGTTACCCAACGAGCTGTACGTGGCCGAAGCAAAACCGGGTGCCGCGGTAAGCCGGCTAACGCACACCGTGTCAGAGCAGTTTAAACAGATGCCGTTTAAAGCGCCGCAAATTGTTGCTGTGCCCTCCAGCCACGGTGAGCAGCCGGTGTTTGCCAAGGTATATTACCCGGATAATTACCAGCAGGGCGAAAAGCGCCGGGCGGTCATTTTTAACCACGGCGCCGGCTACCTGCAAAACAGCGATCTGGGCTGGTCGGGCTATTTCCGTGAGTTCTTCTTTCATAACCTGTTAACTCAGCAAGGTTATGTGGTGATGGATATGGATTACCGGGCATCAAAAGGTTATGGCCGCGACTGGCGTACCGCCATATACCGCCGTATGGGTACTCCGGAAATTGAAGATTTAGCCGATGGTGTAAACTGGCTGGTGGAAAATGCCAATGTTGATCGTAACCGTATTGGTACCTATGGTGGCTCTTACGGCGGTTTTATGACCTTTATGGCGCTGTTTACCCAGCCGGATTTATTCCAGGCCGGTGCGGCACTGCGTCCGGTCAGCGACTGGGCCTATTACAACCACCCGTATACCTCTAATATTTTAAATACGCCGGCGCTTGACCCTATTGCCTACGAGCGTAGCTCGCCGATTTACTTTACCCAGGGCCTGAAAAAGCCGCTGCTGATTAACGCACCTATGGTAGACGATAACGTGTTTTTCCAGGACGTGGTGCGTTTGGTGCAGCGCTTAATTGAGCAGGAAAATATCAATTTTGAAACGGCAATTTACCCGGTAGAGCCGCATGGTTTCCGTCAGCCCAGCAGCTGGCTGGATGAGTATCGCCGGATCTATAAATTGTTTGAGCAAAACCTGTAACAGATAAAAACGCCTCAGCTGAGGCGTTTTTTTTATGCCTGGGTTAACTGGCCGGCGGCCGTAACAAAATCGGTATCGGCAGTAAAGGTCAGCGGTGTGCCATGATAAGGCTGCAATACCTGCAGTGTGGCGGCGTGCAGCATTAGTCTGGGCGCGGCGTTTAGCGCCTCAGGGTGGGCATAAAAGGCATCGCCTAAAATCGGGTGGCCCAAATGCAGCATATGCATACGCAGCTGATGCGAGCGGCCGGTAATGGGCTTTAGCTCTACCAGGGTGCGGTCTGCAAGCTGCTGCAGCACCCGGTAGTGGGTAATGGCCGGTTTGCCCGTTACAAAGCAGACTTTTTGCCTGGGCGGATTAGCGCTGTCGGCTATCAGTGGCAGCTCGATCACGCCCTCTTTGGGCGTTACTGCCCCCCACACCAGCGCCAGATAGCGTTTTTTCACCAGGCGGTCGGCAAATTGCTGTTTTAACGCTGCTTCGGCTTTACGGCGAAGTGCCATCACCACCACGCCAGAGGTCGCCAGATCCAGCCGGTGTACCAACTGCGCCAGCGGGAATTGTTGCTGTACCCGGCTTAACAGGCTATCAGCCAAATGCGCGCCGCGCCCGGGATTGGTCAGTAATCCGCTGGGTTTATTCAGCACAATAATATCTTTGTCCTGATACAGAATATCGAGCCAGGGCTCGGTTGGCGGATGATAGCTAAACTCAGAATTCATACACAGGCCCGGCGTGAAAATGCGCTTAGCTTAGCTGAATTTATGCCACGGACGAAGCGCTTTTGCGGCATAATAACGCCGATGTTACAGCGGAGTGTAGTATGACAGCGAACCTGAACGAGCTGGCGGTATTAGCGGCCACCACTGAGCCATACCAGGTAGTGTATGCCGATGATGTATTGTTGGTGGTGAATAAACCGGCCCGGCTGTTAACCGTACCCGGGCGGCATCCGCAAAATCAGGACTGCCTGATAGCCCGCGTGCAGCGTGAATTTCCAAGCGCCCAGGTGGTGCACCGGCTGGATTATGACACCTCAGGCCTGGTGGTATTGCCGCTGACCAAAAGGGTGTTAGCGGATATCAGCAAGCAGTTTCAGGCGCGCACGGTGCATAAGCATTATATCGCGCTGGTCGATGGTCAGTTGTCGCCGGCACAGGGTGAGATCAATTTGCCATTGGCGGCAGATCAAGATAACCGGCCGCTGTATAAAGTGTGCCGGCAAACGGGCAAGCCGGCACTAACGCGTTATAAGGTGTTGCAGTATGACAGTGCGACAAAGCAAAGCCGGGTACAGTTAGAGCCGGTGACAGGGCGCTCACATCAGCTAAGGTTACATATGCAGGCGCTGGGCCACGCCATAGTAGGCGATAGCTTATACGCTACGGCCGACATTGCCGGCAACAGCCCGCGTTTATTGCTGCATGCTGCCAATATCCGCTTTGTGCACCCGTTAACGGGCGCTATGCTTAATTTTAGCGCTGAGCCGGATTTTTAAGCCTGCGATAGCACAGGGAGTTAAGCATGACAGGGTTACAGCTACTGACCGCATTAATGCCACTGCTTAGTGTATTTTTGCTGTTGGTGCTGCTGCGGTTACCCGCCAGGCAAGCTATGCCACTGAGTTTGCTGTGTTCGGCACTACTGGCGTTTTTTGTCTGGCAGATGCCGCTGCAACAGTTGTTGGCCGCCATGACGGAGGGGCTGGTAATTGCCCTGACCATCGTCTGGATTATTTTTGGCGCCATTTTGCTGTTAAAAGTGCTGCAGCTTACCGGCGCTATGGCAGTGATCACGCAGGGGTTTAGCCGGATCAGTCCGGATAAACGGGTGCAGCTGATTATTATCGCCTGGTTGTTTGGCAGTTTTCTCGAAGGGGCGGCAGGCTTTGGTACACCAGCGGCGATTGCTGCGCCGCTGTTGGTGGCGCTGGGCTTTACGCCGCTGGCCGCAGTTGTGTTAGCGTTAGTGGCCGACTCTTGTGCCGTGTCTTTTGGTGCCGTCGGTACGCCGGTGTTAGTTGGGTTGGCACAAGGCTTACCTGGCAGTACACCGGCACAGCTGCAGCAGATAGCCTTAACCGCGATTAGTATTGATATTGTTGTCGCCTCGGCCTTGCCGCTTATTATGACCCTGCTGTATTGCCGCTTTTTTAGCAGCAAACCCAGCTGGCGTTCTGGCTTTGCCATGGCGCCCTTTGCACTGTTAAGTGGCCTGGCCTTTACGTTGCCGGCCTATGCAGTGGCCTGGTTATTCGGGCCGGAGTTTCCCTCGGTGATAGGGGCGTTAACCGGGCTGGCAGTAATGTGCAGCCTGGCCCGTAAAGGTGTGCTGATCCCGGCGCCGTTTGAAGCGCAAACGGCAGCCCCAGTGGTGGAGAGGCCAGCGCCTTTTGGCATAGTGCGGGCCTGGTTACCTTATGTATTGGTAGCATTATTACTGGTGTTAAGCCGGATACCCGAGCTGCCGTTTCAGGCGCTGCTGCAAAGCGTTAGCCTGCAGTGGCAGGGGATCTGGGGTACTGCTATTAGTACCCGGCTGCAGCCGCTGTATTTACCCGGCAGTTTATTTATCTTAACGGCGCTAGTTTCGCTGCTGCTGCAGGGCGGTAGCCGCCACCATCTGTATCAGGCCGCCGCGCTCAGCAGTCGTATGCTATTGCCATCGCTAATTGCTTTAGCCGCCGCCGTGCCTATGGTGCGTATTTTTCTGCACTCTGGGGTGAATGACGCCGAGCTGGCGGCTATGCCAATGGCGCTGGCGCAACTGGCTGCTGCCGGCCTGGCCGATGTCTGGCTTTGGGCTGCGCCTCTGGTGGGCGCGCTGGGCTCTTTTATCGCCGGCTCGGCGACCTTTTCTAACCTGATGTTTGCCGGTTTTCAGCAGGCGGTGGCCGAACAGGCCGGCTTGGCGCCGCATTGGGTATTGGCACTACAGATGTTAGGTGCTAATGCCGGCAATATGATTTGTGTGGTTAACGTGGTGGCAGCGGCCAGTGTGGTTGGCTTACAAGGCCGGGAGGGCGATATTATCCGCTATACGCTGTTACCTGCATTGTATTACTGTGTTGCTGCCAGTCTGGTGGTGGTGCTGTGGCTATAAGCGTTTGCCTGCCTTCAGGGCCAGTGCCAGTAACACGCCGGTTATGACGCCGTATAAGTGCGCATCTATTGCTACATCGGCGCCAATCAGACTGGCAAGTTCGGCATCCGGGCCTTGCCACTGCTCATAAGCCACTTTGGCGATAAGACCTGCCAGCAGCAGATAGCCGCTGTGATCGCGCTGTTGCACATCTTTTATTGCACCCAGCGTTAACATGGCATGCAGCACGCCGGATAAACCGACATAACTGTAAATGTTGGTAGAAAACAGATACAGCAGGACGCTGATCGCCAGTGAAAACACTAACCATAGCAGCAGTAACTGGCGTGCTGAGAAGTAGCGGCCATGCAATAAGAAGGCAAGCAGTAAGCCCGCCAGATTGAGCAGTAAATGCCATTGGTTAGCATGCAGCAAATGGCCGCTTAGCGCGCGCCATAACTGGCCCTGCTCAAGCGCGCTGCGCAGATATTGCAATGTCAGTTGCCAATTTTCTGGTACCAGCGCCAGCACTATCATACTCAGCGCTAACGCAGCATAAATTTTAGTGTTAAGCGCTAGAGTAAACCGCACTGCAATATCCAAATAAATCAAAATTGCCGCTATACAAAGCCATCTTCAGCTTAAGGTCAAGCATAATTAGTGCTGTGGTAACGGTGTTGCAAAAGAGGTGGGGCGGCGGAAGGTTAATGATCGGCGGCTAGCTGCAGCGGCAAATATTGAATTTGCCGGTTTAACTGGGTAGGGTGTAGCTATCTGCTGTTGTCGGAACAAAATCGTATGTCTGTTGTATGTTTAGCTCGTTGGTCAGTGGCTGCTGCTATCAGTAGTCTGTTTGTTTTTCCGCTGCTGGCGCAGCAGGAAACCCGTGAGCCGGAAGCGGCTACCGGCAGGTATCAGCAGCAACTGGTTAGCGCAAAACACTATATGGTGTCGGCAGCACACCCGATGGCCACCGAGGCAGGGCGCGCAGTATTGGCTAAAGGCGGTAGTGCGGTGGATGCAGCCATTGCTGTGCAACTGATGTTGGGCCTGGTCGAGCCGCAAAGCTCGGGTATTGGCGGTGGGGCTTTTATGCTGCACTGGCAGGCCAAACAGCAAAAGTTGAGTAGTTTTGACGGCCGTGAAACCGCGCCTAAAGCAGCCACACCAGCGTTATTTCAACCTGATGGTGTGACGATGTCCTGGCGTGATGCTTATGTTGGCGGTAAGTCGGTGGGTGTACCAGGCGTAATTGCCATGCTGTACGATGCCCATCAGCAGCACGGTAAGTTGCCCTGGGCCGATCTTTTTAGCGATACCATTGCAGCAGCCGAGCAGGGCTTTACTGTCTCCAGCCGCACCGCGCGCCAATTGGCAATGGGCTGGAATAAAGGCATTTCCGAGTTTTATGACAGCAAAGCGTATTTTTTCCCGCAGGGTAAGCCGGTAGCAGAGGGCAGCCTGCTGAAAAACCCAGCCTATGCCGCCACTCTTAAAGCCATCGCCGCCCAGGGGCCGGCGGCGTTTTATCAGGGCGAGCTGGCAAAAGCCATTAGCGAGCGGGTACAAACGGCACCGGTAAACCCGGGCAAGCTCAGCGTAGACGATTTAGCCGGTTACAAGGCAATAGCGCGTGAACCTTTATGTATGCCGTACCGGGTGTATAAGGTGTGTGGTATGGCGCCGCCCAGCTCTGGTGGGGTAGCGGTGCTGCAAATACTCGGTATTCTGGCCCAGTTTGATTTAAGCAAAGTGACGCCGGACAGTGTGCAGGCCACGCACTTGCTGGCGCAGGCTGCCAAGCTGGCGTTTGCCGATCGCGAGCGTTATCTGGCTGATCCGGATTTTGTGCCGGTACCGGTTGAGGGCATGCTGGCCAGTGACTATTTAGCCAGCCGTGCTGCGCTCATTAATGCCAGCAAAGACAGTGCAAACGCCGAGGCTGGCTTGCCAGCAGGCGCACCGCCACTGCAGAGCGCTATTTCACCTGAGTTTAGCAACACCAGCCATTTTTCTATTGTCGATAGCGACGGCAATGCGGTGAGTATGACCACCAGCATTGAGAATGTATTTGGCTCTGGCCTGATGGTCGGCGGCTTTATTTTAAATAACCAACTGACCGACTTTAGTTTAAGCCCGGCGCAGGATGGCCATTGGGTGGCCAACCGGGTTGAGGGTGGTAAAAGACCGCGCTCATCGATGGCGCCGATGATGGTGTTTGATAAAAACGACAAACTGCTGCTGGTAATAGGTTCACCCGGCGGTAGCCGTATTATTAATTATGTGGCGCAAAGCATTGTCGCCGTGCTGGATTGGCAGTTAGACGTGCAACAAGCACTAAACTTGCCGCGGCTAACCCACCGTAACGATTACCTGGCGCTGGAAAAAGGCACTGCGCTGGCGAAGCAGCAGGCGATACTGGAAGATATGGGCTACAAAGTACAGCTGCAGGATTTGAACAGCGGCCTGCATGCCATTATGCTAACGCCCTCTGGCTTACAAGGCGGCGCCGATCCACGCCGTGAAGGCAGTGTAGCCGGCCAATAACAGGACTGAAACGAATTATTATGACATCGCACATACTGACAGATATTACGCAGGGCGTGATGCACATTAGCATCAACCGGCCGGAAAAAAAGAATGCGCTAAGCCAACACATGTACCGTGAGTTAACTTTGGCGTTACAGCAGGCACAGCAGGATGAGAGTGTCAAAGTGGTGCTGTTAACCGGCTCAGACAGCTGTTTTAGCGCCGGCAATGATTTACAGGATTTTCTCGGTGCCGGTGAGCTGAACGAGCAACACCCTACAGTACAGTTTTTGTATAAGTTGGCACAGTTTAATAAGCCGCTGGTAGCTGCAGTGGCGGGCCTGGCTATCGGCATTGGTACCACCGCGCTGCTGCACTGCGATTTAGTGTATGCGGCCGATAATGCCCGTTTTCAGCTGCCCTTTACCCAGCTCGGGCTGTGCCCGGAAGCAGCGTCCAGTGTGTTGCTGCCCAATGTCGCCGGCTATCAGCGGGCTGCACAATACTTGCTGCTGGGTGAGGCCTTTGATGCCGCTGCGGCGTTGTCGATGGGTATGGTAAATCAGCTGGTAAGCCCGGCTGAGCTAATGGCGCTGGCACGGCAAAAGGCTGAGCAATTAGCAGCCTTGCCTGCTGATGCCGTGCAAAGCAGTAAAGCTTTACTCAAGCGTGCACAGATAGCACACACCACTGAGACAATCGCGGCCGAGCTGGTGCAGTTTCAGCGTTTATTAGAGAGCAGCGAATCGCAGGCTCGTATTGCGGCGTTTTTTAAGCGTTAGCGTGCGCTGCTACTAAATTTATCTACCTGTACGGTTTTTACTACCCAGCGATTACCAGAGCGCACCAGTTCAACGGTGCGCAGTTCGTCTACCTGTTTGCCATTGTGCATGCCGGTCAGCAGAATATTAATTTCAGCCTCATTTTCATATTGTTCACGCAGGTTACCGCCGGTACGGTTTACTCTGATATCGACCGAATCAAACGACATGTTCATCAGGGTACGGCCAACCTGGCGCACAGTACCATAAGAGTCCATCAATGCCGCATATTCAGCAGTGCTGAGTGCTTTAGCCTGCTGCAGATCTTTTTCGTTATAAAGGGCATGAAAAAACTGTGTCGCGATATATTCCGGTGTGCCCCATTGAGCGTTTACTTTTGGCTCTTCAGTACAGGCGGTTAATAACAGCAATAACGGCAATAGCCAGCGTAACGTCATAATAGTGATCCCGTTGTGAGTACCGGCTCAGTGTGGCGCTTTTTTTACGGGCTGTAAAGTTAAGCTGCTTTATTCCAAGGCAGAAAAAAGGGCAGCCAAAGCTGCCCATTCGTTAGCATAAGTTACTGATTAAGCTTGTAACTCTTGCTCAGTGAATATATCGGCAAACAGCGGGCTGGTTAAGTAACGCTCTGCCGCGCTGGCCAGTATAACCACGATGTTTTTCCCGGCGTTCTCTGGCTTGGCCGCCAGACGCTGAGCAGCCACTAATGCGGCACCTGAAGAAATACCAGCCAAAATGCCTTCTTCACGCATTAAACGGTGCGCCGCTGCTATCGCTTCGTCGCTGGTTACCCGTTCAACACTGTCTACCAGCTCCAAGTCCAGGTTGCCCGGAATAAAACCAGCACCAATACCCTGAATTTTATGCGGGCCGGGTTTTAACTCTTCACCGGCTTTAGCCTGGGTAATGACCGGCGACTCGGCCGGCTCTACCGCAACGCTTAACAGCGGCAGCTTTTTCTCCAGCTTTAAATAACGACTAACGCCGGTAATGGTACCGCCGGTGCCGACACCAGCAACAAAAATATCCACTTTGCCATCTAAGTCATTAAAAATTTCCGGGCCTGTGGTATCAAAGTGAATTTGCGGGTTCGCCGGGTTTTCAAACTGGCCTAAAATAAGGTACTTAGAAGGGTTTGATGCCTGAATTTCTCTGGCTTTTTCAATCGCGCCTTTCATGCCTTTAGGCCCTTCGGTCAGCACCAGATTGGCGCCTAGCGCTTTTAACAGCTTGCGCCGCTCCAGGCTCATGGTGGCTGGCATGGTTAACGTTAATTTATAGCCACGGCTGGCAGCAACAAAGGCCAGCGCAATACCGGTGTTGCCCGAGGTTGGCTCCACTAATTCTACATCTTTATTCAGCAAGCCTTTTTTCTCGGCGTCCCAAATCAGGGCGGCGCCCAAACGGCACTTAACGCTAAAACTGGGGTTACGGGCTTCTATTTTGGCGTACACATTAGCACCGCCTTCAATAGTCCGGTTTAATTTGACCAGCGGGGTGCGGCCGATAGACAATGAGTTGTCTGCATAGACGTTTGCCATAAAAAAACTCCGTTTACGATAAATTGGTTATAAGAATACGCTGGCGCGGTAAAAATTAAAGTAGCTTTTGGCTATAAGATATTACGTTTCACCACAAGGGTGCGTGGCGTTAACACTAAGCATAGAGGGTAGTAATGGCCTTTGTAAGTACCGACAACTATATAGTGTCAGATGAGCTGGCGCTGGCGGTGAATGCCGCCGTGACATTAGAAAAACCGCTTTTGATAAAAGGCGAGCCGGGCACCGGTAAAACCCGGCTGGCTGAGGAGCTGGCGCAGAGTTTAGAGACCGAGCTGATCCAATGGCATATTAAGTCGACCACTAAGGCGCAGCATGGCCTGTACGAGTATGATGCGGTATCGCGCTTGCGCGACAGTCAGCTGGGGAGCGACAAGGTGCAGGATATTAACAACTATATCCGGCCCGGCAAATTATGGCAGGCGTTTACTGCCGCCAAACGCCCGGTGCTGCTGATCGACGAAATAGACAAAGCCGACATTGAGTTTCCCAATGACTTACTGCACGAGCTGGACCGGATGGCGTTTTACGTGCATGAAACCGGTGAGCAGGTCAGCGCCACTGAGCGGCCGATCGTCATTATTACCTCAAATAACGAAAAAGAGCTGCCAGATGCGTTTTTACGCCGCTGCTTTTTCCACTATATCCGCTTTCCCGATGCCGATACTTTGCGCGCTATAGTGGCGGTGCATTTTCCGCATATTCAGCAGCAGCTGTTAAACACCGCGCTGCAGGTGTTTTTTGAGCTGCGTGAATTGCCGGGGTTAAAGAAAAAGCCGTCAACCTCAGAGCTGCTGGACTGGTTAAAGTTATTGCTGGCCGAGGATATTCCGGCCGAAGTGTTAACCGACAAGCAGCAAAAAGGCGGCCTGATGCCGATGTTTGGCGCCTTACTTAAAAACGAGCAGGATGTGGCACTGGTAGAGAAATTGGCGTTTTTGGCAAAACGGCAAGGGCGCTAATTAAAAGATGCTAATTGACTTCTTTTTTACCCTGCGCAAATACGGCTTAAAAACCAGCATTACCGAGCTGCTGGATTTACTTAATGCGCTGAAACAGCAAGTGATCTTTGCCGATACCGAAGCTTTTTATCAGCTGTCCAGATTGTGTTTGGTGAAAGATGAAACCCAATACGATAAATTCGACCGGGCTTTTGCTGATTACTTTGAGGGTGTCGCCGAAATAGACATCGCCGCCAGCATACCGCCTGAGTGGTTAGTGCCCGAGGTACTGCGTAAGCTTAGCGAGGAAGATAAAGCCAAGCTGCAAGCCTTAGGTGGGCTGGATAAGCTGCTGGAAACCCTGCGTGAGCGCCTGGCTGAGCAGCAAAAAAAGCACAGTGGTGGCAATAAATGGATTGGCACCGGCGGTACCTCGCCGTTCGGCGCTTATGGCTATAACCCTGAGGGCGTGCGGATTGGTCAGCAGGGCAGTGGCGCACGGCGCGCGGTAAAGGTGTGGGATAAACGTGAATTTAAAGATTTAGACAGCGACAGCGAGCTTAACAACCGCAGCATTAAACTGGCGTTAAAGCAGCTGCGTAAATTCGCCCGCAGCGGCGCTGAAACTGAGCTGGATTTACACGGCACTATTCAGGCCACCTCTGAGCAAGCCGGCTGGCTGGACTTGCGCTTTATGCGCGAGCGGCATAATGCGATTAAACTGCTGGTGTTTTTCGATGTCGGCGGCTCGATGGACGACCATATCGAGCAGTGCCAAAAGCTATTCGCTGCGGTAAAAACTGAGTTTAAACACCTGGAGTTTTTTTACTTTCATAACTGTGTGTACGAAGGCGTCTGGCGCGATAATAAACGCCGCTATACCGAGCAGATTAAAACCGACGACATTATTCATACCTATGGCAGTGACTATAAGCTGATTTTTGTTGGTGACGCCACTATGGGCCCGTACGAGATAGAATATCCCGGTGGCAGTGTAGAGCACTTTAATGAACTGCCGGGTAAAGTCTGGTTGCAGCGTTTGCTCACGCAATACCCCAAAGCCGTATGGTTAAACCCCCAGCCAGAGCAGTGGTGGCAACAGTATTATTCCATTGGCATTATTGCGCAGTTAATGCAAAGGCGTATGTTCCCGCTGACGTTGGATGGGTTAACTGCCGCCATTAAGCATTTGTTGTAAAGGAGTTGTTTTGAGTAGCCTAATACCCCCTGCGTTATCTGAAACGCACAGCCTGGCGCTATCTCTGCTGGTTGTGCAGCCACTGTTTGATGCCGGCAAAAAACGCGTTGCGCTGGAGCTTGTGCAGCATAGCCACGGCTTTGTCAGGCCTTTGGTACTGGATAGCAGTGAGTCGGCGTTACTGCAACAGCAGTGTCAGCAACTGGCGGATTATCTTACTGGCTATAACTGCCGGTTGCTGCTCAGTGTCAGCCTGTCATTAGTGTTAGCCCGGCGGTCATTGGCGCCGCTACCGGCCAGTAAAGTGCTGTTGGCTATTGCCGGTGAAGCTGAAGATAGCGCCGCTGTTCGGGCAGCGCTTAGTCATTATAAAGCGCAGGGCTTTGGTATCGTACTGGATGATGCGCCGGACGGCGGCTTAAGCGCCGATCTGCTGGCACTGGCCAGTATAGTGCGGATTGATATGGCGCATACCGGTCTGGAAGACCTGCAGCGTCATCAGGCTCAGTATGGCCGCGATGACCTGATCTGGCTTGCCACCAAGGTGGAAACCGAGGCGCAGTTCACTTTGGTTAAAACGCTGGGCTGTCAGTGGTTTCAGGGCTATTTTTTGCCTGATAAGCTCACCGTTGATGGCAAAACACTAGAGCCCAGTGCACTCAAGCTGGCAGAGATCATCGGTTGTTTATTTGTCGATGAGCCGGATATCAATAAGCTGGCGGCCCTGCTGGCTGACGAGCCGGCTATTGTCATGGGTTTACTGAAACTGGCCAACAGCCCACTGTACCGTAAAACCCGGGCGGTAAACTCGGTAAAAGAGGTGGTTACCCGGCTTGGCCTGACATTGGCTCGCAAGTGGCTGTTAAGTTATGCTGTACTGTCAGGCACTAACCCGGCGGCAGCGATTATGGTACTGGCGCGGGCGCATACTATGGCGCGTATTGCCGGGCATTGGCAGCTTAGCGCAGAGGCGCAGCAACAGTATTTTCTGGCCGGTATTATCTCGGGTACCGACAGGCTATTCGGCATTGACAGTAGTGCCTTTTTACGCCGCTTGCATGTCAGTTACACCATTAAACAAGCACTGCAACAACAAAGCGGCCAGATGGCACAAGCGCTCGGGTTGGCAATGCAGTTGGAGCGCAGCTGTGCACTGGGGCAGGGCATAGATGAACCCGCCCGGGTCTACCTGCCGCTATACCAGGACGAATTAGCCCAGGTACAGCAGCGGCTGGCTCAGGCAGGGTGTTAGGCGGTTACTCAACCACTGACGCCCATAAATCATATTCGTCAGCTTCTTCCACCACGGCGTCGATAATATCGCCCGGTTTTACGCTGGTTAAACCGTTTAAGTACACCGCACCGTCAATTTCCGGCGCGTCGGCGAAGCTGCGGCCAATAGCGCCTTCTTCGTCCACTTCGTCAATCAGCACTTTAATGGTTTTGCCAATTTTTGCCTGCAGCCTGGCACTGCTGATAGCCTGCTGGGTTTGCATAAAACGGTGATAACGCTCTTCCATCACGTCGGCCGGTACCGGATCGGGCAGATCGTTGGCTTTAGCGCCTTCCACCGGGCTGTATTTAAAGCAGCCAACGCGATCAAGCTGGGCTTCTTTTAGCCAGTCGAGCAGCATCTGGAAGTCTTCTTCGGTCTCCCCCGGGAAGCCGACGATAAAGGTAGAGCGGATGGTGAGCTCAGGGCAGATCTCACGCCATTTTTTAATACGCTCTAACACGCGCTCAGCCTGGCCGGGGCGTTTCATCAGCTTTAAAATACGTGGGCTGGCATGCTGAAACGGAATGTCCAGATACGGTAGCACCTTGCCTTGTGCCATCAGTGGAATAATGTCGTCCACATGTGGGTAGGGGTAAACATAGTGCAGGCGCACCCAAATACCCATGTCACCTAAGGCTTCGCATAAGGACTGCATAGAGGTTTTTACCGGTGAGCCGTTCCAAAAGCCAGTGCGGTGTTTTACATCGACGCCATAGGCGCTGGTGTCCTGTGAAATAATAAGTAATTCTTTTACGCCGGCATTTTTTAACCGCTGTGCTTCATCTAACACTTCACCTACCGGCCGGCTAACTAAATCGCCACGCATCGACGGAATAATGCAGAAGGTACAGCGGTGGTTACAGCCTTCCGATATTTTTAAATAGGCATAATGCTTCGGCGTTAACTTCACACCATGATCCGGCACCAGCATGGTAAAGGGGTCATACTTTGGCTTAGGCACAAACTCATGCACTTGCTTTAACACGTTTTCGTACGAATGCGGGCCGGTAATACCCAATACATTCGGGTGCACTTCGCGTATTTCATCTTCGCGCGCACCTAAACAGCCGGTTACGATAACTTTGCCGTTTTCAGCTAAGGCTTCACCGATGGTTTCAAGCGATTCCTGTACTGCGCTGTCAATAAAACCGCAGGTATTAACAATGACCAGTTCAGCATCATCGTAGGTTGGCACTATGTTGTAACCTTCGCTTTTTAGCTGGGTAAGAATACGTTCAGAGTCGACCAGGTTTTTCGGACAACCAAGGCTGACAAAGCCGATAGTATTGCCTTTGCCACTACCGGTTTTAGCCTCAGCAGCAAGGCTTTTGGCTGGCGTATCCAGCGTGGTGGTTTGTGTCGGGTCAAAGGTTTGTACTGTCATAGTGTCTCTTGCTAATGGCTGAGCCGGAAAAAAGTCGGCGGATTATACCTGAATACGCATAAAGATACAGAGCCAGCTGCGCAAAAAATAAACAGATGTTGGTAGGGTTGCATTATGCCCGTGTCAGCACATTAACGCATTAATACGATAGCGGCGCAGATTGCGAATTACGCCGTAAAAGATAGCCTGCCAGCTGCAGCTTCTTGCGCAGGGAGAACCGCGGTGTGAAGAACTGTTGCAGCAGTAGTGTTTTAATGTCCTGTCGCAACTGTGATGTCAGACCTGTATCCTGCTGTTGGCCACATTGCAGGCTGTAAAAAAGATAGGCGAGGTTTAACAGTAAAATTTTGCGCCATTGTTGCGGTAGGTCCGGATATAACTGAGCGCGGCATAACCCCGTGTAAAACTGCTGCAGCTGTTGTTGCTGCGTCAACGATACATTAAATGAAGCACTGGCAGCATGCTCGCGGTAGCCGTACAGCGGCAGGCGCAAATGGTGCAGGGTGTTTGCCCGTTGATACAAGGTGGGGATTGCCATGACGTCTTCACAGAAACCGATGCCTGGCTCAAAGCGAAAATCCGGCGCAATGGCTTTGCGGTATATTCTCAGCCACGGAAACCAGCGGTTGGATTGAAACACCGCAGGCGCTACGTGTTTTACCTGATGATAGCCTGCTTTGTGCTGTAAATAGCGGGGTTTAACTGTGGGTAGCTGGGAGATATCGTTAAAGCGTTTAAAGCCTATTTCGATAAGATCAGGCTGATGCCCGCTAATAACCCGGAGCACTTGCGTGATATAACCGGGTAGTAGCAGATCGTCAGCATCCACAAAGCCAACATACCGGCCTGTACTGTGTGCGATACCCAGATTTCTGGCCACACTTACACCGCTGTTTAGCTGACTCAACAGCATATAACATTCTGGCCAAACAGATCTGGCAATATGGCGTTGCGCTACTGCCAAACTGCTATCCGTTGCGCCGTCACAGACTAACACCAGTTGTACCTGAGCGGTTAGCTGTGTTTCAACCGACATCAATAATTGGTCCAAATAGTCTGCCGCATTATAAAACGGGACGACAAGGGATAACAAAACCTGCGATTGCATATATACCACCTGGCAACTTAGCGCGAAGCAGCTAGTTTATCAGGGGCTATAACAGATAAAGTAGAGCTTTTACAGTTAGTTACCAATAGTCACAAAGCAGGTCTTTTCTGTAAAAAGTAAAACGCCGGGTTTAATGCCCGGCGTTTTACACTACGCGCTAAACTTTATACGGCATCGCACCCAGATAATCTTTTTTACCTACATCGACACCATTGTGACGCAAAATGGCGTAGGCGGTGGTGATATGGAAATACAAATTAGGGATGACATGCTGGATCAAGAATTCGTAACCCGTTAGATATTTACCTTCCCAGCGTGGCTGAGTGATTTTTTGCGTGGCGGACTGGCTGAAATCAGCCTCGGTAAAGCTGGCCAGATAGGCTACTGTATCACTGATGCGCTGCTGTAATTGCGCTAAGGTGGTTTCGTCATCGGCATGCTTGGGGGCACTGTCAGTTTTACCGGTTAGGCGTGCTACGCCTAATTTGGCTGTGTCGCAGGCAATTTGCACCTGGCGGATAAGATGAAACTGATCCGGTGCTAAACGCGCATTCAGTAAAACGGCAACATCCACTTTTTTTGTTTCGGCAAAACTGGCGCCTTTGTTAAGGATGGCGCTTAAATTTTGCAGCATTTTGCTAAATTGCACTACGGTAATATCGTAAAACATAGTCTGTCCTCCGGGGTAATAAAACAAATACAAACCCAGATTTGGGGGGCTGCTGCTATTTTCGCAATGGCGGCACCCAAAAATATAGCGCTGCCATGGCAAAATATTAATGCTGCTTGTTGTGTGCCAACTTGTACAGAACGGGCAGTAACTGCCCGTTTGGTATGATTACCGTTATTATGCCGCCTGTAATTATTTTTTGGGGATGATATTTATGCTTCTGGCGCTATGTTTTTGGCTGGAGTATAAGCCAGCAGACGCAGGGCGTTAAATACCACAATCAGTGTTGAACCTTCATGTACAGCCACCGCAGCACCGATGCCCAGCCCCATTATGGTTGCTGGCACCAGTAATGCTACGATACCAAGGCTGACAAATACATTCTGCAGAATAATGCGGCGGGTACGACGGCTTAAATCTACCGCAAAAGGCAGATGGCGCAGGTCGTCTGCCATCAGGGCAACATCTGCGGTTTCCAGTGCAACATCAGAGCCGGCTGCGCCCATGGCAATGCCGACACTGGCATTCGCCATAGCCGGTGCATCATTAACACCATCACCCACCATCGCAACCTGGGTTGTTTCGCGTAATTTACGGATAGCAGTGACTTTATCCTGTGGCATTAAATCGCCCCAGGCTTCATCCAGGCCAACTTCTTTTGCCACAGCTTCTGCAACCTGCTGGTTATCACCGGAGATCATAATCATTCTTGAGATACCCAGCTGCCGTAAGGTCGCTAACGCAGCTTTAGCGGCAGGGCGGGGGGTATCCATCAGGCCAATAGCGCCTAAATCGCGCTCTCCGTGGCGTATTGCCATAACAGTACGGCCACTGTTGCGCAAATCATTGATGGCTTCTGTTGTCTGCGGGTTTAGTGGCGCGATAGCTTGACCGGTTTCTTCATTACCAAACATCTTGGCTTTGCCAATCCAGACCGTTTTTCCATCCAGTTGTGCACTTACTCCCAAACCGGCATAGCTTTGCAGGTTTTCTGCCTGGGCTGGTTCTTTACCGGCCAGCCGTTTGCGGCCATCACGGGTGATTGCTGCGGCCAGCGGGTGGTCACTCAGTGCTTCTACTGCAACGGCTACACGCAGCAGTTCTTCTTCTGATACACCTTGTGCCACAACAATATCGGTAATATGCGGGCGGCCTTCAGTCAGCGTGCCGGTTTTATCAAACGCCATGGCGGTTAGTGCGCCCAGCTCTTCCAATGGTGCGCCGCCTTTAATTAATACGCCGCCACGGGCAGCTCTGGCAATACCGGATAATACGGCACTGGGGGTGGCAATGGCCAGTGCACAGGGGCTGGCGGCAACCAGTACCGCCATGGCACGGTAAAAACTATCGCGGAAAGGCTCGTCAATAACGACCCAGGCAAACAGCAATATCACGACCAGTCCCAGTACGGCGGGCACAAAAATACGCTCGAATTTATCGGTAAAGCGTTGAGTAGGGGACTTGCGTATCTCTGCTTCGCTCACCATCTTGACCGCACGGGCCAGAGCGGAATCGCTGGAGCGGCTGGTCACTTCTATCTCAATGGCTCCGCCACCATTTATGGTTCCGGCGAACACTTTGCTGGCAGCTTCTATAGAATCCGGGCGCTTGCGGGCAAACTCCGGATCATCAACCGGGTGTTTATCAACCGGAATACTTTCCCCGGTAACCGGCGCCTGGTTAATGCTGCTGGTGCCTTTAATCAGAAAACCGTCTGCAGGCAGGCGTTCGTTGGGGCGAACGACCACAATATCGCCCACTTCCAATGTTTCTACCGGAATTTCCAGCAGTTGCTCATTACGGCGAACCATCGCTGTTTTAGGGGCCAGCTCCGCCAGTGCTTCGATAGCCCGTTTAGCTCTGCCCATGGCGTAGTGTTCCAGCGCATGTCCCAGACTAAACAAGAACAATAACAAGGCACCTTCAGCCCAGGCACCCAAAGCAGCCGCACCAGCCGCCGCAACCAGCATCAAGGTGTCAATTTCAAAACGTTTATGGCGAAGGTTTTCAATGGCTTCACGCAGGGTAAAAAAGCCACCGAAAAAATAGGCGCTAAGGTAACAGATAAAAGGTAGCCAGGCAGGCGTACTTGCTGACACTTTACCGATAATAAAACCAGCCGCCAGCATAAAACCACTGGCAAGTGCGAACAAAAGCTCTGTATTGGCGCCTAAAAAACCGGCATGTGAATGGGGTTCTGTCTCAGAATGAGAGTGATCTTTATGTTTATCGCTCATATCGGCTCCTTATATCTCACCTTTATACTATACCCCAGTATAGTAGTTGCTGTTTTGAGCAGGATCAATTGCTGAGCAGATTTTATTTATACGCTGATAGATCATTCTGGCACTGGCTAAACAATTCAAGTTGTGTTTCTCGCATCGTGGTTTGTACGTTAAATATTGCCAGCAGGGTATGAAAAAGGTTGTCGTGGCTGGCTTTCTGTTCTGTCTGCTGCTGTATACATGAGGTGTTTACCTTTTGACCTGTGATGTAGTTTTCGGACATCCACCATAGCAGTGGTATATGTGTCTGAGCTGTGGGAGCCATCCAGTACGGTAGCCCATGCAGGTAAATGCCATTTTCGCCCAGAGATTCCCCATGATCTGAAACATATAGCATGGCGGTTTGATAGTCCTTGGCCGCTGACAACTGCTTGATAACGGTAGCCAGCAACTGGTCGGTTGCAATAATGCTGTTATCATACGCATTGATCACATCTTGCTGTGAACACAACTGTAGTTGCTTGTTTTGACATTCCGGCACAAAAGCTTTGTCGGTTATTGCACTGCGCCGGTAATACTCCGGGCCATGACTGCCCAGTTGATGAAGCACGATCAGGCGGTCTTTTGTGGCGGTATTAGCCTTGCTAAGGTAAACCGGTAGCCGCTCGCTGAGTACACTGTCCAGACACTGGCCTTTGTCACAGCTGGAGTTATTTTGTTGCTCAAATAAAAACTCTGACGGTACGCGGTCGCACACGCCTTTGCAGCCTGAGTTATTATCAAGCCAAGACACTTCAACACCGGCGTGTTGCAGTATATCCAGAACATTACTGCTGTTTTTGGCAGTGCTTTCTATATAGTCAGTACGCGACAGAGCCGAAAACATACAAGGTAAAGAGTGAGCCGTAGCCGTACCGCATGATGACGCTTGTTTAAAGCTATATACAGGCAGTGCACTGAGCTGCGGGGTGGTATTTCTGACATAACCATTTAGCCCAAAGTGATCGGCTCTGGCTGTTTCTCCGACCACCAAAACAATCAGCTTGGGTTTTGTCGAGGATGTTGCCGCAGGTAGCTGTTTGGCATCGAGACCAAGCTGATTAAAACTGACCGGAAATGCCGTTTTACGGATGTTATTGGCCAACGATACTGTGGCTGACAGGGTGCTGACGGGCAGTGCCAGATAACGTACTTCGCGGAAGTTGCGAAAAAAAGGCGCTAACTGTGAGTAATTGATTGTAACAATACTGAGCAGCGTTAGTATAATCAGCAGTATTGCCGCCAGCCAGTGCAGTAAAAAGCGTTTGCTGCGCACCATTTTGGTTCGGATAACGGTAACCGCCAGCAATGGAAACAGCATCAGCTTGGTCAATTGCCACAACATCCCGCCAGACAACAACCCTTGTGCTTCAGCCGGATCGGTTTCCAGTGCATTTTGCAGCATACTTTTATCAATGACGACACCGTAACTGGTATTAAAATACAGTGCGGTTGAGCCCAGCAGAAACAGCAATAAAAATACCGGCTTTTGTACAGGCCGGAAGCTGAACAAGGTGAGTAACAGAAAATTCAGTAAAAATAATAATGATACAAGGCTGAGTTGTAATGAATACTGGCCTGCTGCCCTGGCTTGTATGGCATCGAAAAAGGGCGTGTTCAGTAGTAGGGTCATTGCCAAAGCGCCGACAAAAGCAAACCAGAGCGGATGCCATAGTGGCGAGCTATGGTTAAATGCTATGGTTTGCCGGGGCAGGGGTACTGTTTGCAAATGTGCGGTGGGCGTTAGGTCTGACATAAGCTTTCCATAATCTACTGATATGCAACGCAGCTTATGGGGCGGTGCTTAAGAAATGCTTAAATTCCTGTGGATCCTTAACAAACTATTGCTGCTACCTATAGCAGAAAGCCCTTTAAGGGCTTTCACAAGGGATATCATCGTTGTATTTACGTTCACGATACAGGTAAGAAGGAAGTTGTACCTGTGCTAAAGCCTGCTGTTGTTGCAAGGGGCTTACCGCTTCTTCAGAGAGCGTTAATTGCTGGTGTTCACGATTATAGTTGGCACTAACCGCCTTACCATCGGGTTTCAGAATAGTAAGTTTATCCTCTGTCATCAGGGCAAACAGATTGTCAAACTGTATCAGAGCCCGCCCAGAACTGGTACTGTCCAGCAACAGATCACGTCCCGTCATCGGGTGACAGGACGATATCCCAGCCATGCTAAGCAGAGTGGGAGCCAGATCAATCTGACTACTTAAGGTTGTGAGTATTTCAGGCTGAGTGTCTGCGCCCAGAATTAGTCCTGGAATGCGAAACTTTTCCACCGGGATCAGGTTACTGCCATATACCCTGTTATCATGATCTGCTACTACCAGAAACAGCGTATCCTGCCAATAAGGGCTTTTCATTGCTTGCTCAAAAAAGCGGCCCATTGACCAGTCTGCATATTTCACTGCATTGTAAGCCGTATTTTTAGGCTCTTGGTATAGTGAAATCCGGCCGTCCGGGAATTCGAAAGGTTCATGATTGCTAGAGGAAAATATCAGGCTGAAAAACGGTTGCTGCTGTTGATGCAGGGCCAATAACTGCTGATGTGCAGTTCTGAACAAGTCTTCATCGCTGGCTCCCCAACTACCTACCAGCACCGGATTATTGATTTTAGGTAAATCCACAATCTCCTGAAAACCATTGCCGGTAAAAAAGCTACGCATATTATCAAAGTGTGCTTCGCCACCATAAATAAACTGAGTGTGGTAGCCCTGTTTTTTTAAGATGGATGCCAGAGTGGTAAAACCTTGCTGACTGTTTGACAGCTTTACCGTGCTTTGGGCCGGTGTCGGCATAAAGCCGGCAACAACCGCTTCAATACCGCGTACTGAGCGAGTACCGGTAGCATACAGATTGTCAAACCAGATGCCTTGCTGTTTCAGCTGTTCCAGCTCTGGAGTGACCGGTGCGCCGCCAAGTGATTCAACAAAGGTGGCGCCCTGGCTTTCCATCAACACTATTACTATGTTCAGCGGTTTATTACGCTGTTTTACGGCTTGTTGCCAGTGTAAGGTTGGGTATTCTGCATTATTAAAATCATATTGCTGCAGCCAGGGCCAGTTAAGGCTTAAATTCAGCATTTGTGTCTCTGGCAGTTTACCGTATATTTCGCTGGAACGGGCTTCATGTTTGAGGTTATACAAGGCAAATAAAACCGAATAGCCCGAGTTGATGACGAGAGAATTCACCATAGCATCAGAGGTAATTGCAAACAGCGCCGGGTTAGCAGGGCGGTGTGCTGTAGTGGAACGGATGCCGGCAAATACCATAAAAACCACCAGGGGCCACAGTAGTAAATGCTGGCGCAGTGGCCATACTTGCAATGTGTGCTTCGGTAGCCTTAGCGCCCGGTGCAGCAGTAGAGCGGCTGCGACAGTTAACACGGTTCCTGCCACCAGTGGCAATCGGAAGCCATGCCATAAGGTAGAGAAAACTTCTTTCGGGTATTTCAGATACTCAATGTACAAGCGGTTTGGCCGTATATCGTATTGCTGAATAAAGGCAGGGGTGGATAGTTCGATAAATGCAATAAGGATTAAACCCGTCAGGCACCACCAATAGCTAAAACGAAACCAGCTGTGCTGTAATCCGGGACGCGCCCAGCACAGCGATAACAGAACGGGTATTGCAGACCAGATACAAAGTAGAATCAGGTCGGCCCGAATCCCCTGCAGGAATATCATGCCCAATTGGTCTGTAGGTGCTACCCTGTCATATAGCCATAGCACCAGACCAAGCCGGGCCGCACTTAATAGTACCAACCCGATAAGAATCATACGTAGTAAGTAGGTGTAGGGACCGCATGTTATTTGTCGTAATACCGGGAATTTTACTGCAGAAACTTTAGTCATAGAGGCTCGCCGTACTGCCAGATAGAGTGGCTGCAAGGCTAACGAACAATGCTTAAGACTTTCTTAAGACTGTGCTTTTATACTGTTATCTCCAATCATAGGGGGGTATATGAAATCAGAGGCTAAAGGGGTTAAACGGATCATGCTGGCCGGAGTCAATTCGTGGCAAGGGCTGGCCAGTAGCTGGAGATCAGAAGCGGCAATACGGCAGGAAATTATCTTATTACTGGTATTGCTACCTGTAGCCTTGTGGGTTGATGTATCTGCGGCCGAGCGTGCGCTATTGTTATTGAGTGCATTACTGATTCTGATCGTGGAGCTATTAAATACCGGCATTGAAGTGGTGGTGGATCGCATTGGCAGTGAATATCACGAGCTAAGCGGTAAAGCGAAAGATATTGGGTCGGCAGCTGTATTAATAACGCTCGTTGCCAGTGCCGCCGTCTGGTTATGTATTTTACTCTAAGCTAGCTGGAAAAAGCCTTTATGAGATTGTTACTGGTTGAAGATGATAGCCTGCTTGCGCAGGGGTTAATTACTGCATTATCACGTATGCATTACCGGACAGAACACTGTATTACCGGTTCGCAAGCCATAGTGGCAGCAACCAGTAGCGGGTTTGATGTGATTATTCTGGATCTGGGGTTGCCAGACGGGTTGGCATTACATGTAATTAAAACCTTACGGGCTAAAAAGGTTACAACACCTATTCTGGTGCTGACGGCATGGGATCATCTTGAAACCAAGGTTGAGGCATTAAATGCCGGCGCTGATGATTATGTGCTGAAACCCTGCGATAGCAGAGAAATTGAAGCCCGTTTAAGAGTATTACTGCGGCGTTATCAGCAACGACAGCAGGACATCCTGACTTGTCAGGAAGTAGAAATGAATATGCAGCAGCATCTTTGCCGCTATCAGGGGCGGGATATAGTACTGACTTCACGTGAGTTTTTGATCCTGAAAGAGTTTATGTTACATCCGGATAAAATTCTGAGTAGACAGTATCTGGATGAACTCAGTTCGGGCTGGACAGGCGAAACAGAAAGTAACTCCATAGAGGTGCATATTCATAATATCCGTAAAAAAACTACAGCATCGCTGATAAAAACGGTCAGAGGCGTCGGTTATATGCTGGTGAGTCATCGTGAAAATTAATAGTATCCGCCGGATGCTGTTGCTCAGTGTTAATGCGGTTATCCTGTTAATGTTACTGATTACCAGCCTGAACACATGGTTTAATGTTCATCATGAAATTGACGAGTTATTTGATGCACAGCTGGCACAGTATGCACGGTTAATTCGTCATTTAATGGTAGAGCCCAATACTCCCCTGACTGCAGATAGTAATCACGCCATTGAAATGCCATTTTTACTGGATGATGGTATAGAGCATACTGCAGCAGCAGAACGGTATTCCGAGGGGCATAAATACGAAAGTAAAATTGCAGTTCAGGTCTGGCATGAAAATGGTCAACTGTTAATCCGTTCCGGTAATGTCGGCAAAACGCCATTGTTGCCCAAACAGTCAGGTTTTCATGAGATCCGGCATAATCAATACCTGTGGATTGGCTTTAGCTTATATGTGCCTGATGAAAAAGCCTGGATCTTTACTGCGCAACGGGAAGATGTTCGGGACGAGTTAAGCTGGCATTTAACACTGAATCAGTTGTTACCGCTGGGGATAGCGATATTGCCGATAATGTTACTTGTCTGGCTGGCTGTGGAATGGGGCACGAAGCCGGTACGGGAATTATCGGAAAAGCTGGCAGAAACCAACCCTACTGAATTACAACCTATTGAGATGCCGTTACCACGAGAGTTAAAGCCATTCAAGGACGCTGTGAATAAACTTATGGCTGAGTTAAAAGCTTATCTTAAAAAAGAGAAAATGTTTATTGCAAATGTATCCCATGAGCTGAGAACGCCACTTAGCATTTTGCAAGTGCATACCGATAATCTGGAAAATGCGACCGATATTAAGGAACAACACACAGCAATACAGGCCATAGGCAAAAGCACACGCCGTCTGGCACACCTGGTTAAGCAGTTAATGGAAACAGAAAAACTGGAACATAGTATTGTACTGCAATATCAGGCAATTCAGCTTCTTAGGTTAACAGAGGATGCTCTGGCATCAATAGATTTTCAGCTAATTGACCGCGTAATCTGGGTGGTCGATATACCAAAACAACTGCAAGTACGGGTCGATCCTACATTATTTCAGGCCGCATTACGTAATTTATTGGACAATGCGGCTAAGTATGCGCCTGCTCAAAGTGAGGTCAGTATCAAGGCGCGTATAGAACAGCACGCTGTAGTGATAAGTGTGAGTAATGCAATTAATGGTGATATTACGCTTGAGCTAGCCCGATTGGGAGAGCGCTTTTTCCGGAGTTATGGTCATCAGGATGTTGCAGGCGTCGGCCTTGGATTATCGATTACCCGTAAAATTGTTCACTTACACGGCGGAAAGTTAGTTTTTTCACAAGACATAACCGGACGTTTTGTAACAGAGCTCTTTTTGCTACAAACAACATAAAATAAGAGACAGCTTTTATAGCTACAGACTTGAGAAAGATTAAAACTGACTATACTATAGGGGAGTATAGTTACGGAGTACGGTATGACTCATTCAATTACCAATAAACCCAAGTTACTGACGCGGGTACGGCGGATTAAAGGTCAGGTTGAAGGGCTGGAAAAACAGCTGCTGGCCGAAGGTGATTGTAGTAAAGTACTACAGCAAATTGCTGCGGTGCGAGGTGCTATAAATGGCCTGATGACTGAGATACTGGAACACCATATTCGTGATCATCTGGCAGGCGATAACCTGGAGCCTTTACAGCGCGACGCGGATGTAGAACAGGTTATTAGCGTATTGCGCTCGTACCTTAAAAGCTAACTTCGTTAAATTAGTAAGGCGGTCATTATTTTGATAAGCAACTACGCACTGACTAAAACACCACTAAGCAGAATGTTGATGGCATTACTGCTGGTGGTGCAATTGTTATGCGTAGTTTCCAGCGCTTTCGCTGTTGAACATTCTGCTGATGATATTCATCATCAAATATCATGGTCTGACACCAGTACGGTTGTAGCCGCAGAACAATCATCATTAACTGATGCCTCACTTCATGCAGGTTGCGACCATTGTAGTCATTGCCATGCCGCACATATTGGCTTGTTTAAACCAGCTCCGGCTTTGCCGGTAATTGGTAATGAATTGCTGGTGTCTTACTTAAATTATCTACCCTCTTCCCCTAAACGAAGCATTTACCGCCCACCCATCAGCTGATTCTGTTTTTTTGGTTTTTACATTACCTATAACAGGATTTTGCTATGTTCTTAAAAATGAATTGCAAACGCTTTGCAGCGTTAGGTTTATTGGCTGCTGGCAGTGTGCTGCTGAGCCTGACAGTAAATGCCGCTGAACCTGCAACAGCAGAGTTAACGCTGCAACAGGCAGCAAAGCGGGTGTTACAACAACATCCACAGCTACACGTATTTGATTGGCGCTTAAAAGCAGCGGCGGGTCAGCAGCAATTGGCAGAGCTAACGCCAGGCTATGAACTCGGCGTGCAGGCCGATAATGCCTTTGGCACTGGTGATATGTCGGGTGTTAAAAGCCTCGAAGTTACGGTGTCGTTGTCTTCCGTTATTGAGCTTGGCGATAAGCGCCAGGCCCGGATGGCGGTGTCCAGTGCAAGTCAGGGATTATTGCTGGCGCAGCGCCAGGCCGCGAGCCTGGATTTACTGGGCGAGCTGACCCAGCGTTTTGTAACTGTGCTGACATTGCAGCAAAAAACGGCGCTGGCGGCACAAACCGTCAGTATGACTGAGCAGGCTTTAACGCTGGTGACGCAGCGGGTGCAGCGTGGTGCAGCACCGGAGGCCGAGCAACTAAGGGCGAAAGTGGCTTTTAAGCAAGCACAGTTGCAGCATGGCTTACTGCAAACCGAGCTGGATAGCAGCAAGTTGGCGCTGGTCAGTTTATGGGGGGCGGAACAAGCCGATTTTAATCAGGTTAGTGGTGATTTATTTCAGCTGGCGCAAAGCCCCTCCTTTCAAACACTTTATCAACAAGTGCTGGCAACCCCCACCGTAGAGGTCTTTGCAGCCCGGCAACGCTTGCGTGATGCTGAGCTGACACTGGCGCAAAGTCAGTCGGCGGGTGATGTACGCTGGCAGATTGGAGCCATGCGTTCACAAGAAAGCCGTGATTTTGGCTTGGTTGCCGGCGTGTCAGTGCCTTTGTTTAGTAAACAGCGTAATCAGGGTGCGATAACTGCGGCGCAGGCAGAGTCTCAAGCGGAACAGTTTGAAAAAGAAACTGCCTTGCTGGATTTACGCGCCCGCTTGTATCAGGCCTGGCAAACTCACCGTTACAGCAGTATGGCTGTGAAAGATATGCAGCGCGATATTCTGCCGGTGTTGGAGCAGGCACTACAACAAACTGAAGACGCATACCGCCGTGGCCGTTATGGCTATGCAGAGTGGATTTCTGCTCGTCAGGCACTACAGGACGCTCAGCTTGAGTTGGTTAATGCTGCCAGTACCGCACTGAGCAATCAGGTACTGATTGAACAGCTTGCCGGTGTTGCGCTTGCGGCATCACCTCTGGCGATAAAGACACCCACTCAGCTTATCACTACTGAATCAGGATCTTCCAAATGAAATATTCCGCGTTATTCCTTGCATTACTGATCGCTCAGGGTATGGCTGTTGCACCTGCTCAGGCCGGGCCGGGCCATAGCCATGATGAAAAACCGAAAACGGCACAAACAAACAGCGCTCATGCCCATGATGATAGCGGGCACGATCATGGCAGCGACCATGATGATGATCACGATGAAGCCGCAACGATTGATGCCGACATGGCAAAAAGGGTAGGGATTGAAGTGGCGACGGCAGGTGCTGGCACCATTGAACGCCATATTCCGTTATACGGTGAGCTTGTCATCCCACCTAACCGTCAGGCACAGGTGCGAGCCCGTTTTCCCGGCATGATTACCCAGATAAAGCCTGCAGTTGGCGACACAGTGAAAAAAGGTGAGGTGCTGGCGTTGGTTGAATCCAATGACAGCCTGCGCACTTATCCGGTAACGGCACCGATAGCCGGAGTGTTGTTGCAACAGTATGCCAGCCAGGGCGAATACACAGCTGGTGAAACGTTATTTTCACTGGCAGACAGCAGCATATTGTGGGCTGAGCTGAAAGTATTCCCAGCGGCAATGGATGAGATAAAAACCGGTTTGCCGGTGCATATTGAAGCTCGCGGTGGCAGGGTTGATAGTCAGATAAGCCATATTTTGCCTGCCTCCGGCCAGCCTTATGTATTGGCGCGGGTTGCACTGGATAACAGCAACGGCCATTTTTCTGCCGGAGAGCGGGTCAATGCGCTGGTGGATGCTGAAATCATAGATGTTTCTCTGGTGATAGATAACAAGGCCTTACAGGATCTGGAAGGTAAGCAGGTGGTGTTTGTGCGCGAAGGCAACCGCTATGAACCGCGACCACTGCAGCTAGGCCGCACCGATGGGCGCTTTACTGAAGTGCTGTCTGGTCTACATGCTGCTGAAGAGTATGTGGTGGTAAATAGTTATCTGATTAAGGCTGAGATCGAAAAAGCCGGCGCAGCTCACGAACACTAAAATTTGCCTGGCTGCGCTTTGGTTCTGCGGCGTTAAAAACCGGCTCAGCATGCTCATTTACCGCATGTAAACTGCGCTGCTTCGCCCGTTCTTGCCTTGCGTAACCTTTGCTCGCTCAGGCAGATGAAAAGGAGATAAACATGATTGAAGCTATCGTTCGTTTCTCAATTGAGCGACGGTATCTGATGCTGGGCCTGATCTTGTTACTGATTGGCGCCGGGCTGTGGAGTTACCAGCGATTACCTATCGATGCAGTACCTGATATTACCAACGTACAGGTACAAATTAACACTGAAGCGCCTGGCTATTCACCTTTGGAAGCCGAGCAACGGATTACCTTTGTGGTGGAAACGGCGCTTTATGGCTTGCCAAAACTAAAATATACCCGTTCGTTGTCACGTTACGGGCTGTCACAGGTTACGGTGGTGTTTGAAGAAGGCACCGACATTTATTTTGCCCGTAACCTGCTTAATGAGCGGCTTGGCAGTATCAAGAATGCACTGCCTGCCGGACTGGAACCACAAATGGGGCCCATTGCTACTGGCCTGGGTGAAATATTTGTTTATACCGTCGATGTTAAACCCGGCGCTACTGATGCAAATGGCAAACCGCTTGATGCCATGTATTTGCGTGAAGTACAGGACTGGATTATCAAACCGCAACTGGCGCAAGTGCCCGGTGTGGTTGAGGTTAATACCATCGGTGGTTATGACAAACAGTACCACGTGATGCCTGATCCGGCAAAAATGCTGGCCATGGGTGTGACATTGCCGCAACTGTCAGAGGCGCTGCTTAGCAATAATGCTAACCGTGGGGCAGGTTATATTGAGCGTAATGGCCAGCAATTACTGGTTCGTTCGCCCAGCCAGCTCAGTACTATCAGTAGTATTGAAAATGTGGTGGTGGCGTTAAATGGCTCAGTACCTATCCGGATAAAAGATGTGGCAGAAGTAGGGCTTGGTAAAGAGTTACGTACCGGTGCAGCTACCCGTGACGGCCACGAAACCGTAATGGGTACGGTGATGATGCTGCTGGGTGAAAACTCGCGGACCGTTGCCCGCGATGCTGCTCAAAAGCTGGAAGAGATAAAAGCTTCCCTGCCAGAAAATGTGATTGTTGAAGCGGTATATGACCGTACCACGCTGGTAGATAAAACCATTGCGACTGTGCAAAAAAATCTGCTGGAAGGGGCATTACTGGTCATTGTGGTGCTGTTTGTGCTGCTGGGGAATATCCGCGCGGCACTGATTACCGCCGCCGTAATCCCGCTGGCAATGTTGGCCACCATTACCGGTATGGTACAGCAAGGCGTATCAGCTAACTTGATGAGCCTGGGAGCGCTGGATTTTGGCCTGATTGTCGATGGTGCGGTGATTATTGTCGAAAACTGTATCCGGCGCTTAGGAATGGCACAACACCAAAATGGTGGCTTGCTGGCACTGCGCGAACGCTTAAACGTGGTGTTTGCTGCAACGACCGAAGTGATTAAACCCAGTTTGTTTGGGGTAGCGATTATCACGGTAGTGTATATCCCAATTTTTGCCCTGACCGGCGTTGAAGGCAAAATGTTTCACCCAATGGCCGCTACAGTAGTAATGGCATTACTGGCCGCTATGGTGCTGTCACTGACTGTGGTTCCTGCCGCCGTTGCCGTGTTTATGAGCGGTAAAATCAACGAACAGGAAAGCCGGGTTATTGTGGCTGCAAAATCACTGTATCGTCCGGTGTTGCATGCCGTAATCAAGCTGCGTTTGCTGGTTGCTGGTTTGGCAACGCTGCTGGTCGCGGTTTGTTTATGGCTTGCCACCACGCTGGGATCGGAATTTATCCCACAATTGGATGAAGGCGATATTGCCTTGCATGCGATGCGGGTAACCGGTACCGGGCTGGAGCAGTCAGTTGCAATGCAGGAAGTACTGGAGCAGCGGATTAAGCAATTTCCTGAAGTTGATAAGGTTTTTGCCAAAATTGGTACGCCGGAAGTAGCAACTGATCCGATGCCGCCGAACGTTGCAGACAACTTTGTTATTTTAAAACCGCGCAGCGAATGGCCGGATCCGCGTAAAACCAAAGCGGCGCTGGTAGCTGAAATGGAACAGGCACTGGAACAACTGCCTGGTAATAACTACGAGTTTACCCAGCCGATTCAGATGCGTTTTAACGAGCTGATTTCTGGTGTGCGTTCGGATGTGGGCATTAAAGTGTTTGGTGATGACCTGGATGTGCTGTTAAGCGTAGCAAACAGCATTGAGCAGGTTGCCAACAGTATTAGCGGCGCGGCTGATGTGAAAACAGAACAGGTATCCGGTTTACCGGTACTGTCGGTAATGCCAAAGCTAACGGCTTTATCCCGTTACGGACTAACAGTCAGCCAGTTTCAGGATATCATCGCCATGTCGATTGGTGGCGAAGAGGCGGGGCTAATCTATGAAGGTGATCGCCGGTTTCAGCTAATAGTTCGTTTACCGGAGCAAATCCGCAGTGATATTGATAGCCTGTCATGGCTGCCTATTCCAACGCCGGATGGAGGCTATGTACCGCTAAATGAAATTGCTACGCTGGATATTCAACCGGCACCGGCACAAATCAGCCGCGAAAATGGTAAGCGCCGTATTGTGGTATCGGCCAATGTGCGTGAGCGCGATCTCGGTAGCTTTGTTGCCGAACTGAAACAGCGGATTAGTGCCGACGTCACTCTGCCAGCCGGTTACTGGCTGGATTATGGCGGTACTTTTGAGCAATTGGAGTCGGCCAGTAAACGGCTGGCAATCGTAGTGCCGGTGACCTTATTGCTGATTATCGCCTTGTTGGTGATGGCGTTTAATTCGCTCAAAGATGCACTGATTATCTTTACCGGTGTGCCACTGGCACTGACGGGGGGCGTACTGGCACTGTGGCTGCGCGATATGCCGTTGTCTATTTCAGCCGGTGTCGGCTTTATTGCCTTGTCTGGTGTCGCGGTGCTGAACGGTCTGGTAATGGTATCGTTTATGCGCCAGCTATGGCAGGAAAAAGGCGATTTACTCTATGCCGTGGTTGAAGGCGCGTTGATCCGGTTACGTCCGGTATTGATGACAGCGCTGGTGGCCAGCCTGGGGTTTGTGCCAATGGCATTGAATACCGGCACAGGGGCAGAAGTACAGCGACCATTGGCTACTGTGGTAATAGGCGGCATTATTTCTGCTACCTTACTGACGCTAGTGGTATTGCCAGCGTTGTATCATGCCTGGCATAGCAAAAAGTCCTGACATTTGCCAAAAAAATGCCCCCGTATTAAACGGGGGCATTTTACAGATAACGCCAGCAATTAAGCGCGAGGCAAATCAAACGCTTAACGATATTTGCGCGCTGCTTTACGTTTTCTCTCGGCTTCACGTTCGGCTTTATCTTTGGCTTTAGCCGCTTCTTCGGCTTTGGCGTCAATCAGCTCCTGACTCACCATTTCCGGTGTTTCAAGGGTGATAGGGCCTAAATTACCGGCGCGTAGCTCGGTAATTAAAATGCTGCCGACCTTTTCCAAATCTACTATACCGCCTTTACGCATGGCGCCACGTTTTTGGCCGATGGCATCCATCAGGGCTAAATCGTTTTCTGGCAGCTCGGTTAAACCAAAGCGCTGCATTACTGCGTCCGGGTAGGCCTTAAGCAGGTAGTCGGCAGCGAACATCGCTATATCAGCGTAGTCGAACACCGTATCTTTAATGGCGCCGGTGACCGCTAAGCGATAGCCGCAGGTAGGCGGGCTGAGCTTTGGCCACAAAAAGCCGGGTGTGTCGGTTAAAATGACGTTGTTATCCAGCTTAATACGCTGCTGCATCTTAGTGACACCGGCTTCGTTACCGGTTTTGGCAATAGTGCGCCCGGCCAGGGTGTTAATTAGGGTAGATTTACCCACATTAGGAATGCCCATAATCATGGCGCGAGCCCCACGTATATCTAAGTTGCGCTCGGGCAACATCTCATTACATAGCTGCAGCAGGGCGCGGATCTGCTCGGGGTTTTGCTGGCTTATCGGTATGGCTTTAATGCCCGACTGGCTGTCAAAGTGCGCAACCCAACGTGCAGTCAGCGCTGGGTCAGCCAAATCAGCTTTATTTAACACCTTGATACAAGGTGTACCACGGCGCAGCTGCGGCACCAGCGGGTTTTCGCTGGAAAACGGAATGCGTGCATCCAGCATTTCGATAATAATATCGACCTGCGGCATGACTTCGGCAATTTCTTTGCGGGCCTTATGCATATGGCCCGGGAACCAGTTAATCGACATCCGTTACTACCTATAAGCAAGCAAAAGAGTGCGCAGCGGCCGTAAGCTGAACAAGGGGCCACTGCAAAAGTGGCCGCTATGATAGCCTAAAACACCATCTGGATGTTAGTGCAGGACAAACTGGTAAAAGCTTAGCACCGATAAAGGCGCTAACAGTGCTGAATAGCAGGCGACGCCCGGTAAGCGGATAATGCCCAGGTTGCGGAATAACAATAATAACTGAAACAAACCCAGTAGTGGCGGTAACAGCGTAATCCAGACACTGCCGGCCAGTGATGGCAACAACCAACTGAGAAGCGGGTTGCAGCTGCTGGCAACCACTAACAACGCCAATAACAGTAAATACTGTTTCGGAGTAAACTCCGGTATTGGGGTTAAATCGTCCATAATGCTCTGCGAAATAAAATTACTGTAGGGAAATATAGAAAAATAACATCCTGTTTACCCGTACAGTTTTGTTTAAAAATGTAATAACGCGGCAAGCTTAGGCAGTTACCAGCGTTTTGGCAATGCCTTTGTCATAATTTTATTACTCTGTTAGCACTTGCTGCTCAATTTCTGTACCGGTGTCGGGTTGTGGTGGCTCGTAACGGCGAATTTGCAGCACTATGCCCAGATAGGGGTGGTCCAGATAATGCACTTCACCACTGATCACCCGCCGGCTTTGCCGCACATAAATGGTATTAAGTTTATCCTGGCCGGGCTGGCGCAGGTTAAATTCGGTGTTAACAAACAGGTAATGGTCCAGATGCAGTTTAAATAAGCCATCTAATTGCCATACCTGATCCGGTAATTGGTTAGCGGTAAGCACCGTGTCGGCGCTAATACTGTCAAGCTGGCTATTTTGCGCCGCCGGCAACTGGCTATTGGCTTGCAACTGCTGTAGCAGCAATTCGATATTACCCAGCATTTCGTCTTGTCTGCTGTCATCGGCGACCAGTAACACTGAGGTGTCAATTGGACTGACAACGTCTGACATGACATCGCTGGCTAGCGGTTGGCCCCAGTAATCAAATTGCTGGCTGTAATTAGTACCGGCAAACCAGCGGCTGGCAATGGCGCGCCGCTCGGTTACCGGTGCCTGACGCCAGGCAGTGTGCAGTAAAATCTGGTTACCGGGCAGCCGTCTTATTTTGCCGGCAATGTCGCTAAACTGTAGTGCTGCAGCGTCGGCCAGATAAGGGCTGTTGCGGTGCTCGCCGCTACCGGTAATTACCGCTGCTAACTGCGTTGGATATGGCAGGGTGGTATTGAGCACCCGCTGCTGCATAACATGGCTAAACTGCCAGGGTTTTGGCTGTGCTTCAATAACACATAAGGAGCGAGGCATAGTGCGTGGTAACGCTAAGCTGTGTTGCAGCATTAGGCTGAATGGCTCGACAGCCGGTTGCTGACATAGCGGTAAGTCGGTCAGCAGTGCGCTGATATCCGCCTGCAATAATGGCGTAAGCAGATCATAAGCCCGGCCCGGTTTAACCGGCGTTACCGGTGCGCTAAAGTGCTCTTTTAGCGCCGCAGGTGGCGTTTGGCTGAAGATTAACATTTCTACTTCAAACCAGCGCTGCTCCTGGGCGCTCAGTTTGCCGCTAAACAGCGAGGTTAACGCCAGTGCCAGCAAGGCCCGGCGGCGCACAGCGCTATTGATTGCTGTTATCATTTCGCTACCTTATGTTTGGTAAAATCGATAAGCATATTGGCTATCAGGCTCAGACGTTCGCTGCCATCGTTAGAGGCAATAGCAAAACGCAGCTTCTGGCCACCTTCGAGTTTAAATACCCGCGATTGTTTTTGTATAAGCTCAATAATATAAGCTGGCGATACCGCCGTTTTGTCGCCAAATTCTACCACACCGCCTTTGCTGTTGGCTTCTATCCGCTTGATGCCAAGTTGCTCGGCCTGTAATTTAAATTCGGCAATAGCCACCAGGTTTTTCGCCGCATCGGGCAGTAAACCAAAACGGTCGATAAGCTCTACCTGTACTTCATCCAGCTCTTCAACACTTTTGGCACTGGCCAGCTTTTTATAACAAGACAGCCGCAGGTTGACATCTGGGATGTAGCTGTCGGGCAGCAGTGCTGGTATGCGCAGCTCAATTTCGGTTTGCTGGCTTAGCATGGCATCCAGGCTAGGCTCGCGACCGTTTTTCAGCGCCTGCACCGCTTGCTCCAGCATGTCCATGTAAAGGCTAAAGCCTACCGATTCTATCTGGCCGCTTTGCTCATCGCCTAACAGCTCGCCGGCACCGCGTATTTCCAAATCGTGCGTAGCCAGGGCAAAACCGGCGCCTAAATCTTCCAGGCTGGCGATGGCTTCGAGCCGTTTCTCTGCATCCTTGGTTAGCCGTTTCGGCGGTGGTGTTAACAAATAGGCATAAGCCTGATGGTGCGAGCGGCCAACCCGGCCGCGCAGCTGATGCAGCTGCGCCAGGCCAAAATTATCAGCGCGGTTAATAATAATGGTGTTAGCCGTAGGTACGTCGATACCGGTTTCAATAATGGTAGAGCACAGCAGCACATTAAAGCGCTGATGATAAAAATCGGCCATGATTTGCTCAAGTTCACGCTCGCGCATCTGGCCGTGCGCTATGCCGATAATCGCCTCGGGCAGCAGCTCGGCTAAATCTGCAGCGGTTTTCTCAATAGTGGCGACGTCATTGTGTAAAAAGTACACCTGGCCGCCACGCAAAATTTCGCGCATTACCGCTTCGCGGATAAGCCCGACCTCGTATTCGCGCACAAAGGTTTTTACCGCCAGCCGCCGTGCCGGTGGGGTAGCAATAATGGATAAGTCGCGCATGCCTGACATCGACATATTCAGCGTGCGCGGAATCGGTGTGGCGGTGAGCGTTAAAATGTCGATATTAGCGCGCAGTGCTTTAATTTTTTCTTTTTGCCGCACGCCAAAGCGGTGCTCTTCATCAACAATCAGCAGGCCTAAGTCTTTTAAGCGAATATCGTCCTGCAATAGCTTATGGGTGCCAATTAAGATATCGACTTTGCCATTTTGCGCATCATCTAAAATGGCTTTTTGCGCTTTGGCGCTGATAAAGCGCGACAACACTTCAACCCGTACCGGCCAGTTGGCAAAACGATCTTTAAAGTTTTCATAATGTTGCTGCGCCAGCAGCGTAGTAGGTACCAGTATTGCCACCTGTTTGCCATCGTTTACCGCGACAAAGGCGGCGCGCATCGCGACCTCGGTTTTACCAAAGCCAACATCACCACAGACCAGCCGATCCATCGGCTGCGGGTTTTGCATATCGCGCAGCACGGCATCAATCGCATCTTGCTGATCGGCAGTTTCTTCAAACGGGAAGCTGTCGGCAAAGGCCAGGTATTGTTCTTCGTCAAGCTTAAAGGCATAGCCCTGATGGGCGGCGCGCTGGGCGTAAACATCAAGCAGTTCGGCGGCGACATCGCGCACTTTTTCTGCCGCTTTACGCCGTGATTTCTCCCAGGCGTCGTTACCGAGTTTATGCAGCGGTGCATGTTCGGCATCACTGCCGCTGTAGCGGCTGAGTAAATGCAACGAACTCACTGGCACATAAAGTTTACTGCTGAGCGCGTATTCAATAGTAACAAATTCGGCGCTGATACCGCCGGCATCGAGTAATTGCAGACCCTGATAGCGGCCTATACCGTGCTGTAAATGCACTACCGGCTGGCCGATATTCAGCTCGGCCAAATTACGGATCACGGTATCACTGGATACCTGTTGGCTGCGTTTGCGCCGCCGGCGCTGGCTGATTTTCTGGCCAAATAGCTCATTTTCGCTGATAAGCGCGAGCGGTGTGGGTTGCAGTAGCCAGGCACCTTGCTCCAGCGCGCCTATCACTATGCCAACATCGGCGTCGCTTTGTTCAAAAGCGGTTAAATCGGCAAACTGGCTGATATGCATGCTGGCTTTATGTAATAGTTGGAGCAAACTTTCGCGCCGGCCCTCACTCTCAACAAAAAACACTGCCCGGCCGCGCTGCTGTTTTAACTGCAGAATAAACTGCTGCAGCGCCTGTAGCGGGTTACTCAGCTGATGATTTACGCTCAGATCCGGCAGCGTGGCCAAAGCCAGATTACCCTGGCCGGCTTTAGGGCTAAGTTCGGCCTGGCTTAAGCGGATGCGGCTGTAACCTTTGATGCCGGCAAACAACTGATCGACCGACAAATACAGCTCTGCCGGTGGCAGAATGGGCCGCAGTAAATCGATGGCTCTGTCATCATAACGGCGTTTCAGCTCTTGCCAGAATTTGTCTGCGCTGTGCTGAATGTCGCCCAGTAGCAGGCAGCGGCAATCTTCTGGCAAGTAATCAAATAAGCTGGCGGTTTTCTCGGTAAAAAGCGGCAAATAATATTCAATACCGGCCGGCAGCACGCCCTGGCTTACTTGCTGATACAAGGATTCTTTTTCAGTGCGGGCGTTAAAACGGGCGCGATAGGCCTGCCGAAAGCGCTCTATGGCGGCGTTGTCAGTGGGGAATTCATGTGCCGGTAACAGCTCAATGGCATCCACTTGGGCCAGGCTACGCTGGTTGTCCGGGTCAAAGGTGCGAATGCCGTCTACTTCATCGTCGAAAAAGTCGATGCGATAGGGCGTACTGGCACCCATCGGGTATAAATCGACGATAGAGCCGCGGACAGAAAACTCGCCATGTTCCATCACTTGCTCAACCGCGCGGTAACCCACTTCGACCAGACGGCGCTTCAGCGCGGCTAAATCGACCTGTTGCCCTTTAGCAATTAAAAAACTGTACTGGGCTAAATAATCCGGATGACACAACCGTAGCAGCAGGGTGCTAACCGGCACGATCACCAGACCTTGTTTTAACGTGGGGAGTTGGTGCAGCGTTTTTAACCGCTGCGAAATAATGTCCTGATGCGGTGAAAACACATCATAGGGCAGGGTTTCCCAGTCCGGCAGGCTTAGCAGCGGGCAGTTGCTGTGCTTGTTAAAAACCGCAAGCTCCTGCTCCAGACGCAGGGCGCTTGGGGTGTCGGGCACCAGCAATAAATACACACCGGGTTGCTGTGTTAACAGTTGTGCGATAGCCAGCGGCAGCGCCGCACCTTGCAGGTTGCCCCAATGCAGCTGATCGGCGGGCTGTTTAATCTGCGGTAAATTGACAATCAGATCCATGTAAAACGCTTAACCTTAATACTAAGAGGCCTGCTGCTAACCCTGTGTTTGCTGCTGGCGTCGCTGGGCGTGTTGTTTTAGTAAACGTGACTGCTGATGCAGGCTGGCGCGTACTATCAGCTCGCGATCTTCCTCGCGAATGCGGGAAAACACCAGTGTGACGTGCCATTTGTCCTGCTGTGGTTGGCACGACAATACCTGGCCGTAGCAAAACACTGCACCGTCGTTGTTATCTAAAAACAATTTAATTTCAACAACCTGTAATAAATCTAACGGGCTGTCAGCCAGATAACTGCAGCCGCTACCGCCGTAGCTCAGGCTGGCGTAGCGGTGCATGTCACTGTCTTGCTGGCGCAATACGTAGTGCAGTAATAAATCGATCTTTTTAGCTTGCTGCTGCAGATAGTTTGCCAATTCCTCGGCCAGCTCGCCCAGCCGGTTTAATGAGCGCAGCGCTGAGCTGTTTAAGCTGTTCGCCTCGCTCGCCAGCAGAAAAGGCGGTGGTATGGCGTTTAGCAGGGCCACTTCATCTGGCAAAGGGCCGGGCATTGGGCGCACGTTCAGACTGATACTGTGCTCAACACTGAAATAATCCTGATAGGCATCTGCTAACTGCTCAAGTGTTAACTCACTCATGCTGCGACCTTCGTAAGTTGCTTGTCACCACTGACAATTATCTCTATGATCGGCGTCACTTTACCATCTAACGCAGGCCTTGTCCTGAATATTAGGATGCCGTTGCCAGTCAGTTTAACTATCGGCCTTCGCTACAGCCAAAGCCGCAAAGGCAATGCCTTTATCTCTTTTATCACGCTGTTCTCACTGGCCGGTATTTTTCTTGGCGTTATGGCCTTGACTATTGTCAGCTCGGTGATGAATGGCTTTGAAGGCGAACTAAAAAAACGCATTCTGGGCGTGATCCCACACATAGTGGTTACCGCGCCCCCAGCGTACGACAGTTGGCAGGCGCCTTTGCTTGCTCAGCGTCAGGTACAGCAAATCACGCCGTTTTTACAAGCCGAGGCGCTGGTGCAATCGCCCCGTCAGCTCACCGGTGTGCTGTTGCAGGGCGTGCAAACCGACGCTTTACCGGTATTTATGCAACAAGCCTTGCTGTTGGGTGATTGGGCGGCGTTTTCCCGCCAGCGCTATGCTGTCGTTCTAGGCCGTGGCCTGGCCGAACAGTTAGAGGTGTCGGTTGGCGAGCAGGTACGCTTTATGTTGCCGCAGGCCGGCAGCTATACGCCAATGGGCTGGGTGCCACGCCAGCGCTTATTTGTCGTGGCCGGTATTTTAGAAACCGGCTCAGACGTGGATAAGCTGATCGCGCTGACAAATTTGGCCGATTTAACCCGTTTGCTGGGTAGCCAGCACGAGCATTCGCAGTGGCGGGTCAGTTTAACTGAACCTTTTGCTGCACCGGCGGTTGCCTCTCAGCTGGCAACAGACAGCAAGTTAACGGTGGAAGACTGGCGACAAAGCCACGGCAAGCTGTTTTCGGCCGTCGCGATGGAAAAAGCCATGATGTGGCTGATGTTACTGCTTATTGTCGCGGTAGCGGCCTTTAATATTGTCTCGGCGCTGGTAATGATGGTGACCGATAAACAAGCTGAAATTGCCATTTTAAAAACCCTGGGTATGAACGACCGCCAGCTGTTTAATGTGTTTGCGGTACAGGGCTTATTTAACGGTGTGTTGGGGGCTGTTGGCGGTTTACTGGCCGGCATCTTATTGTGCTGGCAACTTAACCCTATTATGGCGCTGTTTGGCCTGCAACTGGCACCCGGCGTCGCGTTGCCAGTTGACATCCGCTTGTCGCAGTTAGCGTTAATTTTGCTCAGCGCCATTGGTTTAACCTTGCTGGCGGTATGGTATCCGGCCAGACGGGCGGTAAGTATTAATCCGGCGGAAATTTTACGTGATGAATAAGGTTCTTCAGGCAAGCAAGCTGTGTAAAAGTTACCGTGATGGCCAGCAGGTCACGCAGGTATTACATGGCGTTGATTTAGACGTTGATAGTGGCCAGATGCTGGCGCTGGTGGGCAGTTCGGGCTCGGGTAAAAGTACCTTGCTGCATATTCTGGGTACGCTGGATAAAGCTGATAGCGGCAAACTGTTGTTGCTGGGCCAAGACGTAGCGCGCCTGAGCGGCGCTGAAAAAGCCCGCTTACGAAACGAAAAGCTGGGCTTTATTTATCAGTTTCACCATTTGCTGATGGATTTTAGTGCGGTAGAAAATGTCGCCATGCCGCTTTTGATCCGTGGCCTTAATGCCACTGAAGCAACAAAGCGCGCAGCGCAGATGCTGGAGCGGGTAGCGCTGTCGCACCGCTTAACGCACCGCCCGGCCGAGCTTAGCGGTGGCGAGCGCCAGCGGGTAGCCATCGCCAGAGCCTTAGTCGGTGAGCCGGCACTGGTACTGGCGGATGAACCGACCGGTAATCTGGATCAGCACACGGCTGAAACGGTGTATCAATTACTGCGCAGTTTAAACCGTGATTTAGGCACCAGTTTTATTGTGGTCACGCATGATTTGGCGCTGGCTTCCAAACTGGATAGTTATCAGCTGATGCGCGATGGCCATTTGGAGCGCGCCCATGGCTAATCTGGCCTGGCAGCTGGCAAAACGTTACCGTAACACCCGCCATAGTAGCGGTTTTATCCGTTTTATTTCTGCCAGCTCTACCTGCGGAATCGGCCTGGGTGTCGCAGTGTTGATCCTGGCGTTATCGGTAATGAACGGCTTTGAGCTGGCATTAAAGCAGCGTTTGTTGTCAGTTATTCCCCATATTGAGCTCGAAGCCGTGCAGCAGCGCATTAACGACTGGCCGCGCAAGCAGCAGGCGTTTAGCCGCGTATCTGGCGTAGAGGCAGTGGCGCCTTATATTAAAACCAACGGCATGCTGCGCTTTGCCAATCAGGTGAAAGCAGCTGAAGTGCGCGGCATAGTGCTGGATGCCGAGCGGCAGCTGAGTGATTTTGCCAGTTATGTTAGCGCCGGCAGTTTGCATAGCCTGAATGACAATGACGTGGTATTAGGCCAGGGCATTGCTGATGCGCTTGGTGTTAGTGTCGGCGAACAGGTACAGCTAATGTTACCCAAGCTAACCGAAGATGGCCGCCTGGCCAGCCACGCCAGTAGCAGTTTAACCGTCAGTGCTATAGTCGCGGTTGGCGGCCAGCTCGATTACAGTCAGATTTGGCTAAACTTGCCCACGTTGGCGCGGTTGCTGGATTTTGCCCCCGATAGCATTCAAGGCTTTGCATTTCGTATTGATGATATTTTTGCTGCGCCGCAGTTAGCGCGTGAGCTTGGCCGTGTATCGGAAGATTATGTTTACCTGCTGGACTGGTTTCGCAGCCAGGGCCATGTCTATCAGGATATTCAAATGGTGCGCGGCATTTTATATCTGGTGCTGGCACTGGTGATCGCGGTTGCCTGTTTTAATATCGTCGCCACCCTGGTGATGGCGGTACGGGAAAAAGAAGGTGATATCGCCATTCTACTGACTATGGGCATTTCGCCGGCCAGTATTATTGCCACCTTTATGTGGTTGGGCTGGCTTAACGGCCTGATTGGCAGTGTAACCGGGGCTGTCGTCGGTGTACTGCTGGCCAGCTATATAGAGCCGTTATTTGCCACAGTCACTAAACTGCTGGGGCACTCGTTGCTTGACCCCAGTATTTATTTTATCGACTTTGTGCCTTCATTATTACGTTGGCAGGATGTGGGGTTTACGCTTGCGGTGGCACTGCTAATGAGTTTGCTGTCAACGCTGTATCCGGCCTGGCGCGCCAGCAAGGTGCAACCGGCACGTATCTTAGGCCAACGCTAGTGCTAGTGTTTGTTTTTCTGAAGGCAAGCGCTAGCGCTTGTCTTCAGGCGTTTTATGGTGCTTACGCTTTAACGTACGTAGCAGTTGTGATTTGCGCACCGAAATGCGCCACAGCCAGTCTATAACAAAATAGCCGACGATTGCCGAACAGATACCCATTAATAAACAGCCAGTAAGGAAAGGCTTGCCGATAGTGGCGATACTGTGCTGAAACCAGGCCCAACTGGCTTCAAAGGCAAAGGGCTCCATCGGTGTGCGCAGTGTTACCGTACCCACCAGATAAGCGATGTAAAATAATATCGGCATGGTTAGCGGGTTGGTGATCCATACCAGCGCTACTGATAGCGGCAGGTTTACCCGCATGGGTATTGCCACAGCCGCCGATGCTACCATCTGAAAGGGTATTGGCATCCAGGCAAAAAACAACCCGACAGCAAAAGCCCCGCGCGCCGAGCGGCGGTTTAAATGCCACAAATTACCATCATGCAATAAGGAGCCGAAGATCTTTAACAGCTTCTGCTGCTTGATTTTCTCCGGCGATGGTAGATATTTCTTAATAATGTTCTTTGGCATTACAACCTATTCACAAAAAACAAACATGAAATCTTTTTGTTTCGGTGTGCTCGCTGGCTGCCTATTGTCATTATTTTTGCCAATAGTGCCACCTTTTTTCGTAGTATTTTTGCTGCTGGCTGCCTTTTTCCTGTTGTTATGGCGCCGCTGTGCTGTTCTAGCCGGCATGCTGGCATTTCTTATCAGCTGGGGCTGGCAGTACCACAGCTATCTGCAAGCGCAACAACAATTGTTCAGCCAACAAGCACCATTAACAGGTTTCATCGTCGGTACTGTGCAGCAGTATGCTGAGTATAGCCAATTTAAACTGCAGTTAGATAGCGGCGCCGGGCGTGGCTATCAACTGAGCTTAAACTGGAGCTCTCCGCCACAGGTACTGAAGAGCGGCCAACACTGGCAGTTTAGTGCCAGGCTGAGACCCGTCACCGGGGTGGCTAACCCTGCCGGGCCAAACCGGGAAGCGATGGCATTGGTTAGCGGCGTATTGGCGCAGGGCAGTGTAACAGATGCTTCAGAGCCTGTGTTATTAGGCGAATTTATCAGTTTACGGCAGCGTATTCTGGCACAAGTTACTGAGGCTACCCAAACGCTGCCATCGGCCCCCTTACTGCTGGCGCTGACACTGGGCGAGCGACACTTTACTGACCAGCTCTGGCTGGGGTTGCAACAGTCGGGTCTGGCGCATTTAGTGGCTATTTCCGGTTTGCATATTGGCCTGGTGTTTGGCTGGAGCATAGTAGTATTCAGGCTAATACCGCTGCCTCTTTCGTTATTACGCTGGCAGCGGCCGCTCTCATTGCTGGGGGCGCTGGCGGCTGCTTTGCTGTATGCCTGGTTAGCCGGTTTTGCCATCCCTACTGTTAGGGCGGCGCTGGCCCTGGCGCTGTTAGTGCTGAGTTTACTGCTCAGGCGTAGGTTAAGTTATAGCCATTACTGGCTGTTGCTGTGTGCTTTGCTGTTACTGGTGCAGCCTTTTTGGGCACTGAGTAAAAGCTTCTGGTTGTCCATACTGGCGGTGGCGGTGATTTTCTTTTTACTCTGGCAGCAGAGCGCTCATGCCAGCAACTGGCGGCAACGGCTGTGGTTTATGTTGCGCTTTCATCTCAACCTGACGGTGTTTATGGCACTGCTGAGTTTGCTGATGTTTGGTGGTAGTGCCACCTTGTCATTGTTGTCTAACCTGCTGTTTGTGCCCTGGTGTAGTTTGCTTGCCATTCCGATGTTACTGCTGTGTTTACTGGCAGAGCTTATCGGTATTCCCGGCCGGCAATGGCTGTGGCAGGCCTGCGATGGCGTGTTCTCGCCACTGCTGTGGTATCTGAATTGGTGCGCGAATATGCCGGCCTGGTGGGCCGTGCCAGACTTACCCATTGCGGTGGTGCTGGTGCTGGCGCTGTTGTTGTCAGCCTTGTATTTGCAGCAAAAACGCTGGCTGTATAGTCTGGCCGCACTGAGTGCACTGCCGCTGTTATTGCTGTTTAGCCGGCAGGCACCCTGGCAGCTGCATCTGATTGATGTAGGCCAAGGGCTTGCGGTGTTGTTGCAGCATAATGAGCGTGGCCTGTTATATGATGCCGGGCCGCGTTATGCCAGCCACAGTGCGACAGCGGCGCAGGTGCTGCCTTATTTGCGCAGTCAGGGCATAACACAGCTGGACTACCTGATCTTAAGCCACGATGACAGCGATCATACCGGCGATTGGACACTGCTTAAGCGCCATTACCCAAACTTGCAAGTGTTTAGCGATATCAAACACCCTGATATCAACGCCACTTGTCAGCAATTACCCGGCCAATACGGCACGGCCAGACTAACCATGCTGGACACCGGAGGACCGCACAGCAGTAAAAATGACAGCTCCTGTGTGCTGCTGATAGAGCTGTATCAGTGGCGCATTTTACTGCCGGGCGATATTGGTGCCGGCGTTGAGCGACAACTGCTGGCACGTTACCCAACACTCAGAGCCGAGGTAATAGTGCTGCCACACCATGGCAGCAACAGCTCCAGCGATTATGCGTTTTTGCATCAGCTTGCGCCCATTTGGGCGCTAAACAGTGCCAGTTTGTATAACCGGCATCAACATCCGGCTTACCCGGTGCGCCAGCGCTTAACGCAACTTGGTATACCGCTGGTGAACACCGCGCAAAGTGGCGCTATCCGGCTGACGATCACTGAGCCAATGCTGCAACTTGAGCAGTATCGCGCGCAAAGAATACCCTATTGGTTACAAAAGCCGGTTGGAAATGCTGAAACCTTGGCCGCAACACGCTAGAATAACCGGCATCTCTGTCAGCAGGATTTTATTTTGACATCACAGGTTAGCAACCCGGTCGCTGTGTATAAGCGCTTGTTACAATACGCCAAACCTTATCGCGCCGGTTTTATCGTTGCCATTGTTGGCATGATTGGTTATGCCCTGGTGGATGCGGCATTTATCTCGATGATCCAGCCGTTTATCGATCATGGTATTCAGGATAAAGATACTGAGTTTCTAAAATACGCACCGTTGGTGGTTATCCTGATGTTTATACTGCGCGGGGCCAGCCATTTTATTGCTACCTACTGTATCAGCTGGGTTGGTGGTCATATTGTAAAAGATATCCGCCAGCAGTTATTCAGCCATATTTTGCGATTGCCGGTTAGTTTTCATGATCAGCACTCTACCGGTGAGTTAATCTCAAAAATTACCTACGACGCTGAGCAGGTTAAGCAGTCATTAACTAAAGCGCTGATCGTGCTGGTACGTGAAGGCGCTTTTGTCATTGGTTTGATCGCGGTGATGTTTTATCACAGCTGGCAGCTGTCGCTGATTTTCTTTCTGATAGCCCCCGTTATAGCGTTAATTGTCAGCTTTGTGTCTAAACGCTTTCGCCAGCTTAGCCGTCGCATTCAGCAAGCCATGGGTGGTGTAACGACCTCATCAGAGCAAATGCTGAACGGCCATAAAGTAATTTTGGCCTTTGGTGGACAGGCATTAGAAGATCAGCGTTTTGCGGCGGTGAATAATAATACCCGTACCCAGGGTATAAAAATGGATGCAGCGCAGGCAATAAGTTCTGGCATTATTCAGTTGATTGCCTCTTTTGCTCTGGCTTTTGTTATTTATATGGCCAGCTCACCAGAGATGTTAAACCAGCTCAGTGCCGGTAGTTTCTCGGCCATAGTCACGTCTATGGTGGTGTTGTTAAAACCGCTAAAGCAGCTGACTACGGTAAACAGCGATTTTCAGCGTGGTATTGCTGCAGCCTCGAGTATTTTTCAGGTATTAGATCAGCAACCCGAGCAGGACAGCGGCACCTTAGCGTTAGAGCGGTCCAGTGGTGATATTCGTTTTGAACAGGTGAGCTTTCGCTATCCTGGCCACGAACAGCAGGTGTTATCGAATATCAGCTTCAGTGTAAAACCCGGACAAACGGTAGCGCTGGTAGGGCGTTCCGGCAGTGGCAAAACCACAATTTCCAGCCTGATCCCACGGTTTTACCCGGTAACGGATGGCCATATTCTACTGGATGGCCATGATATCAATGACTACCAACTGGCGCAGCTGCGAGCGCAAATCGCTGTGGTATCCCAGCACGTCACGCTGTTTAATGACAGCATCGCCAATAATATTTGCTACGGCATGACACAAAGTGTCACTAAAGCGCAGCTGATGGAAGTGGCTGAAAAAGCCCATGTGCTGGAATTTGCCGAAAAGCTGCCGCAGGGTCTTGATACGATAGTGGGTGAAAACGGCGTTAGCTTATCTGGCGGTCAGCGCCAGCGCATTGCGATTGCCAGGGCCTTGCTGCGTGAAGCGCCAATATTAATTCTGGATGAAGCCACCTCAGCACTGGATACTGAGTCAGAGCGTAAAATTCAGGCGGCACTGAATACGCTGCTGCAAGGCCGCACCAGTATTGTCATCGCGCACCGGTTATCGACCATTGAAAACGCCGACAGCATTATTGTGATGGACCAAGGCCGTATTGTTGAGCAAGGCGATCATGCCAGTTTACTGGCAAAAAATGGTGCCTATGCCCAGTTGTATAAACTGCAATTTGGCGAGCAGCAGTGAGCCAGAGCAACCACTTTATTGAGCAGATCTGGTATCAGGGCAGCAAGGGCTATGGCGTCTATTATTTGCTGTTGCCGCTAAGTGCTTTGTTTGCATGTATCAGTGCGCTACGCCGCTTACTGTTTCGCTTGGGCGTGTTAAAAGCACACAAGCTGCCGGTGCCGGTTATCGTGGTAGGCAATATCAGCGTTGGTGGCACCGGTAAAACGCCTTTTACGCTGGCACTGTGCAAACTACTGCAACAACAGGGCTATACACCGGGTATTATCAGCCGTGGCTATGGCGCCGACATAAAAGCGCCACAGCTGGTCGCGGCGCATTCCAGTGCCGCCGCAGTGGGCGATGAACCATTAATGCTATTCCAGCAAAGCGGTTGCCCGGTGGTGGTGTGCCCGGACAGGAGCGCGGCAGCGCGTTTTTTACTTGCGCAAACGTCGTGTGACATTATTATCAGCGACGATGGGCTGCAGCATTACCGCCTGGCGCGTGATCTGGAAATTATTCTGCTCGATGGTAGCCGTGGCTTAGGTAATAGCCAACTGCTGCCCGCCGGGCCATTACGCGAAGGCCCCTGGCGCTTGAAAACCGCTGATCTGGTGGTGGCAAACAGCCAAATGTTACCGCAGGCTCACGGCCTGATGCAGCTGGTGCCTGGCCAGGCAAAAGCCTTGCGCGGTGATGCTGAACTTGCGCCCTGTGCTGTATCCTTGGTGGCCGCGATTGGCAACCCGGCGCGTTTTGCCCGCAGCGCACAGCAAGCCGGCTTTACCATTAACCGCGAACATTATTTTGCTGATCATCACCAGTTTACCGTGGCAGATTTTGCCAATATTAGTGGCCCGGTGCTGATGACCGAAAAAGATGCGGTAAAGTGTCGCCCCTTTGCCGGCACTGATTGGTTTAGCCTTGGCGTACAAGCCAGGCTGGACCAGCCGCTTGAAGCTAAACTTATTACCCTAATAACCCGTCTGCGGAGCAGCTATGGCGCTTAAACTTGCATTAACCGAAATTCTGGCCTGCCCACTGTGTAAAGGCAAACTTGATTATGACCAGGCGCAGCAGCAACTTATTTGCCGCTTTGACCGCCTCGCTTACCCTATTCGTGACAATATCCCGGTGTTGCTGGTGGATGAAGCGCGCGAACTGAGCCTGGAAGAGGTAGAGCAATGGCGTTCGTAGTGGTTATTCCGGCGCGCTATGCCAGCAGCCGGTTACCGGGCAAGCCACTGGCCGATATTGGTGGCAAAAGCATGGTCGAGCGTGTTTATCAGCAGGCGCTGCAAAGCGGTGCCAGCCGCATTGTGGTGGCGACTGACGATGAGCGGGTAGCCGCAGTGGTGGATGCTTTTGGCGGTGAAGTGTGTATGACACGGCCCGAGCATAATTCCGGTACCGAGCGTCTGGCTGAGGTGATCAGCAAGCTGGCGCTGCCGGCTGAGACGGTGGTGGTCAATGTGCAGGGTGATGAGCCTTTTATTCCACCGCTGATTATCCGTCAGGTCGCGCAAAATCTGGCGGCGCAGCAAAAAGCCCGTATGGCCACGCTGGCAGTACCGCTAAGTGATAGCAGTGAAATCAGTAACCCGAATATTGTCAAAGTGGTCAGTGATAAAGACGGTTATGCGCTGTATTTTAGCCGCAGCGTGATCCCGTTTGACCGTGATGGCAAGTTCCAGCAACAACTGGCGCAGCATTACCGCCGCCATATCGGTATTTACGCCTATCGCGCCGGTTTTATTCAGCAGTATGTCAGCTGGCCAGCGTCAACCCTGGAGCAAATTGAAAGCCTGGAGCAGCTGCGCGTGTTGTGGCAGGGGGAAGCGATTCATGTTGATACGGCGTTGCAAACCCCGCCAGTGGGGGTTGACACCCCGGACGATCTGGCGCATGCCCGCCGTTATGCCGCCTCACTTAACTAAATGACGCCGGCATTTACCATACTGGATGAACAAGCCGGTTTTGTTGTGCTGGACAAAGCAGCCGGCGTCAGTTTTCACTCTGATGACGGCGCCGGCCTGGTGGTGCAGGCAGCGCAGCAGTTAGGCTATGCGCTTTATCCGGTGCACCGGCTGGATAAAGTCACCTCGGGTATTATATTACTGGCGCGAACCCCTGAGGTCGCCGCCGAGCTGACTGCGCTGTTTAGCGCGCATCAGGTTGAAAAATATTACCTGGCGTTAGCTCAGGGTAAACCGCATAAAAAGCAGGGCTGGGTAAAAGGCGATATGGTCGCAGCACGGCGTGGCAGCTGGAAGCTGCTAAGCAGCCAAAACAATCCGGCTGTAACGTACTTTATTAGCCAGGGCTATACCGATTTGCCGTTTCGCGCCTTTCTGGTGAAACCCTACAGCGGCAAAACTCATCAGATCCGGGTAGCGCTGAAAAGCCAGGGTGCGGCTATTTTGGGTGATAGCCAGTATCAGGGCAGTGCTGCCGATAGGGTGTATCTGCATGCTTATGCGCTACGGTTTAATTTATCTGGCCAGTGCCACAGCTATGTGTGTTTGCCCGGCCAGGGCATACATTTTCAGCAACTGTTGGCATGTGGCTTGGCGCAAGATTGGGCCAAACCCTGGTTATTGCGTTGGCCAGCCTACACCTTACCTCAGAAGTTGAGTAATTTCAGAAGTTGAGTAATTAATGATGTCCGATTATCAGTTACGTTTTGCCGGTATTGGCCGTTTGTACGGTGCAGCTGCATTGGAAAAGTTTCGCCGTGCCCATGTCTGTGTGGTCGGTATTGGCGGGGTAGGTAGCTGGGCAGCCGAAGCGCTGGCCCGTTCAGGCATTGGTGAAATTACCCTGATTGATTTAGACGATGTCTGTATCAGTAATGTTAACCGGCAGCTGCATGCGCTAAGCGATACTATAGGCCAGGACAAGGTGGCGGTAATGGCACAGCGTATTCTGGCAATAAACCCGGACTGTGTGGTGCATCAGGTGGAAGATTTTATCAGCAGTGACAATCTGCAAACACTGATCACCCCGCAGCTGGATTATGTGGTGGATGCGATAGACTCTATTAAAGCCAAAGTAGCACTTTTGGCACATTGTAAACGCAATAAAATTAAACTGATTAGTACTGGCGGCGCTGGCGGCCAGACCGATCCGACACAAATTCAGATTGCCGATTTAACCCAAACCATTAATGATCCTTTGCTCGCTAAAGTGCGCAACAGTTTACGCCGTGATTATCACTACAGCCGTAACCCGAAACGGCGTTTTGGCATTGAGTGTGTGTATTCCACCGAGCAGCTGGTCTATCCGCAGCCGGATGGCAGTGTCTGCCAGCAAAAAACGGCACAGCTTAACGCTGAAGGCGAGGTGAGTAGTATGCGGCTGGACTGCAGTGGCGGTTTTGGTGCAGTTACCGTGGTTACCGCCAGCTTTGGCCTGGCGGCGGTGTCCAGGGTATTAAAAAAACTGGCTACTTAGCGCTGCTGCAGCTCTTAATGCGTGCAACCATGGCGGTTAAACCATTGCCACGTGACTGACTTAAATAGGGTTTTAAGTTTAGCTCATCAAACTGCTGGCTTAAGTTGAACTTTGCCAGCGCGCTGCTGCTCATGCCATTGACCAGACACAGCATAATCGCCATTAAGCCTTTAACAATTCGGGCATCGCTGTCCAGCACAAAGAAGTGCTTATCCTGCTTTTTATCATGATAGTGCAGCAGCCAGGCCCGGCTTTCACAGCCTTTTACCAGCAGCTCCTGCTGCTTCATTTTCTCTGGCAGTGGTGGCAACTGTTTACCCAGCTGCATCAGGATGCGGTACTTGGTTTGCCAGTCTTTCGCCTGTTTAATATCAGGCAGCGCCTGCTGCTGTATCGCCTGCAACGCGATATCAGTGTCTGCTAATAATTGTTCTAGGTTCATGCAGTTAAAATCTCCACGGCTTGCTCCAAGGCGAGCAGGCACTGGTTTACGTCGTCCAGCGTGTTATAGGCGGCAAAGGCAACGCGCACCGCACCGTTAAGCGCCAGATAATCAAACAACGGCATTGCGCAGTGCTGTCCGGCACGCACCGCCACCTGCTGCTGATTTAAAATATCTGCCACGTCAGAGGGGTGTTCGCCGTCAACATTTAATGCCACTATGCCGGCATTATGCACAGGCATAGACAAAATTGCTACGCCTTTGATTTGACGCGCGCCCTGGAAGAAGGCGTTTAGTAACAGCGATTTATGCTCAATTATTGGCTGGTTGTTATATTGCTGTAACCAATTGATGGCGGCTGCCAGGCCGATAACACCGGCTATGTTGGGTGTGCCGGCTTCTAACCGAAAAGGTAAATTGTTAAAGGTTGTGTTAACAAAGCTGACGCTGTCAATCATTTCACCGCCGCTACACAGTGGGGTTAGCTGTTCCAGCCAGTGCGTTTTACCATATAGCACGCCAACGCCGGTTGGGCCGTACAGTTTATGGCCGGAAAACACGTAAAAATCGCAGCCTAACTGTTGCATATCGGGCTGCTGATACACCACGCCCTGAGCACCATCTACAACGGTAATGGCACCGGCTGCTTTAGCCAGGGCTACCATCTGTTGCACCGGCTGAATATGCCCCAGCACATTAGAAATATGACTAAAACTGACCAGTTTGGGCTTAAGCGCCAGCAACTGCTGGTAGGCGTTAAGGTCAAGCTGTCGCTCGCTGGTTAACGGCACGACATCAATAATGACGCCAAAACGTTGGCAATGCAGCTGCCAGGGCACGATATTGGCGTGATGCTCCAGTTGGGTCAGTAAAATACGGTCGCCGGGTTTAAGCACGGTATGCATCAGGCCAAATGCCAGCTGATTTAAGCCGGCGGTGGCGCCGCTGGTAAAGATAACTTCATGTTCATACTGTGCATTGATGTATCGGGCGATAGTCTGTCTTGCCTGCTCAAATTGTGCTGTTGCCTGCTGGCTTAAGCTATGCGCACCACGATGCACATTGCTGTTGTCTTGCTGATAAAACCTGCTAACGGCCTCTGTTACTGCATCGGGTTTATGCATAGTGGCGGCGTTATCCAGATACACCCAGTCGGGATGATGACGGAAAAAAGCAAACTGGCGGCGAAACGAGCTAACATCAAACATGGTAAAAAGCACAACGGTTTGGGCGTGATGGCGCGATTTTGCCTGCTTTTACCTACCGGCGCAAATATGCTGTTTAACGACGACAGCAAAACAGGCAACAAAAAAGCGGCCGCAGCCGCTTTTTCAGTACTACCTAATCAGTACCAGATTTAACGCTTATTCAGTGGGGTGAAATCACGCGTGGTATAGCCGGTATAAAGCTGACGCGGACGGCCGATTTTATGGCCTTTTTCGCTAAGCATTTCATCCCAGTGCGAGATCCAGCCGACAGTACGTGACATAGCAAAAATCACTGTGAACATACTGGTTGGAATACCAATGGCTTTTAAGATAATGCCAGAGTAGAAATCAACATTCGGATATAGTTTCTTCTCGATGAAGTACGGATCTGACAGCGCGATACGCTCCAGCTCCATCGCCACATCCAGCAGTGGATCTTTAATGTTCAGCTCTTTAAGCACTTCATGGCAGGTTTCACGCATTACCTTGGCACGTGGGTCAAAGTTTTTGTATACGCGGTGGCCAAAGCCCATTAAACGGAAGCTGTCGTTCTTATCTTTAGCGCGGGCGACAAATTCCGGAATGCGCTCAACAGTACCAATCTGCTGTAACATCTTCAAACAGGCTTCGTTGGCGCCGCCGTGTGCCGGGCCCCACAGTGAGGCAACACCGGCCGCAATACAGGCATAAGGGTTTGCACCCGATGAACCGGCTAAACGTACAGTGGAGGTTGACGCGTTTTGCTCATGGTCAGCGTGCAGCATAAAGATGCGGTCCATGGCCTTGGCCAGGATCGGGCTGACTTTGTATTCTTCTGCTGGTACTGAGAACATCATATGCAGGAAGTTTTCAGCGTAGCTTAAATCGTTACGCGGATAGACAAACGGCTGACCAACGGTGTACTTATAGGCCATTGCCGCCAGGGTAGGCAGCTTGGCAATTAAGCGGTGCGCACTGCGCTTACGCTGCATCGGATCGTTAATATCTAAATCTGAGTGATAGAACGACGACATGGCGCCGACTACACCACACAGCATCGCCATTGGGTGTGCATCAACGCGGAAACCCTGGAAGAAAGCAGCGATTTTCTCGTGCACCATGGTATGGCGGGTAATAGTGTTCTTAAACTGATTGTATTGCTCAGCCTGCGGTAATTCACCTTCTAATAACAGGTAGCACAGCTCCAGGTAGTCTGAGTGTTCTGCCAGCTGCTCGATAGGGTAACCACGGTGTAGTAACACACCATTATCACCATCGATATAGGTAATTTTAGATTCACATGAACCGGTAGACATAAAACCCGGATCGAACGTGAAATAACCATGCTGACCCAAGGCGCGAACATCAATTACGTCAGTGCCGGCGGTGCCAGAGTATATTGGCAACTCGAACGATTTCCCATCGACCTGCACGACGGCCTTTTTATCTGCCATTGGATTTCTCCTGTTGTTGTAGTATCGGGTTAAAGGAATTTAGCAAATTGGCCGCTATTCTACCTACAAACGACCCTATAAAGTCAATTTTAATGCGTTTGTGCTTAATAAGTATTCGACTCTAGTATTATTGCTGTTACTCGCAAACTGTGTAATTTTGCGCTTACGGATTTTTTCAGCCAAAACCAAACAAAAATTGTAATAGCGAGACGCGAAATATATACTATTGCGGTTTTTAAACAGTTCACCCAGCAAGCACTTTTTGCTTACCTGGCCGCACTGATCCAGCTTGAGCGATAGGGTGTAAAAGTGTTGGGTGTTGACTGTTTATACAGCAATGACAACGACAATGACAACAAGAGCTCGATTATGGGCATCGATGGGCAAGCACTGTGAAAAAACAAAGACCAGTAAATCTCGACCTCTCTACCATATCGTTTCCGGCACCTGCCATAGCGTCAATCCTGCATCGGGTTACCGGCGTAGCATTGTTTTTCGCACTGATATTCGTTATTTGGGCCTGGGCTTATTCGCTGCAGGACCAACAGAGCTTTGACTACGTTAAAGCGCTGATGACGTCACATCTGGCGAAATTCATTGCCTGGGGCACTATCACAGTACTTATTTACCATCTGGTAGGCGGTATCCGTCACCTGATCATGGACATGGGACACTGGGAAGAGCTGAAATCCGGTAATTTAAGCGCCAAACTGGCGATCGCACTGTGGGTAGTATTAGCAGTATTAGCAGGAGTATGGTTATGGTTCTAAATCAGGCAAGCCTGAAACGCGATGGTGTGCAGGATTATGTCTCACTGCGCGCAACGGCCATAGTGCTGGCGCTGTACAGTGTGTTTATTTTAGGTTTCTTCATTATTACACCGGAAGTCACCTTTGAGGTTTGGCAGGCACTGTTTGCCAATACGCTGGTTAAAGTATTTACCTTGCTAGCCTTAGTGTCTATTGCCGTGCACACCCGCATCGGTTTATGGCAAGTGCTGACTGATTACATTAAATCAGCCGCACTACGTGCCGTATTGCAATTCTTCCTGTATGCGCTGGCGTTTGCCTATGTTGCCGTTGGCCTGTTTGTTTTGTGGGGTGCTTAAGTGACTATTCCAGTAAGAGAATTTGACGCCATTGTTATTGGTGCTGGTGGTGCCGGCATGCGTGCTGCACTGCAAATTACGCAGTCTGGTTTAAGCTGCGCCTTATTATCTAAAGTATTTCCAACCCGTTCTCACACTGTATCTGCGCAAGGCGGTATTACCGTTGCGCTGGGCAATAGCCATGAAGATAACTGGGAATGGCACATGTTCGACACCGTTAAAGGCTCTGATTACATCGGTGACCAGGACGCGATTGAATATATGTGTAAAACCGGCCCTGAAGCCATTACCGAACTGGAAAATATGGGCTTGCCATTTTCACGCTTTGAAAACGGCCGTGTTTATCAGCGTCCGTTTGGTGGCCAGTCGAAAAACTTCGGTGGCGAGCAAGCCGCCCGTACGGCAGCCGCAGCTGACCGTACCGGCCACGCGCTGCTGCACTTGCTGTATCAGCAAAACGTAAAGAACAAAACTCAGGTGTTTTCTGAGTGGTATGCGCTGGATCTGGTGAAGAACCAGGATGGCGCTGTAGTGGGCTGTACTGCTATTGATATCGAAACCGGCGAAATTGTTTATTTCAAAGCTAAAGCCACGGTATTAGCCACCGGTGGTGCGGGTCGTATTTACGCCTCTACCACTAACGCGCACATTAACACCGGTGACGGTGTGGGCATGGCGCTACGTGCTGGCGTGCCACTGCAAGATATGGAAATGTGGCAATTCCACCCAACCGGTATTGCCGGTGCCGGTACCCTGGTAACCGAAGGCTGCCGTGGTGAAGGCGGTTATCTGCTGAATAAAGACGGCGAACGCTTTATGGAGCGTTACGCGCCAAACGCCAAAGACTTAGCTGGCCGTGACGTGGTTGCCCGTTCAATGATGACGGAAATCCGTGAAGGCCGTGGTTGTGATGGTCCTTGGGGCCCACATATCAAACTGAAACTGGACCACTTAGGTGCAGAAGTGCTGGAAAGCCGTCTGCCAGGTATTTGTGAGCTATCACGTACCTTTGCCCACGTTGATCCGGTAAAAGAGCCTATTCCGGTTATTCCAACCTGTCACTATATGATGGGTGGTATTCCAACCAACGTGAATGGGCAGGTTATTTCGCCCAAAGCGGATGGTTCTGAAGCAGTGGTCCCTGGCTTATTTGCCTGTGGTGAAATTGCTTGCGTATCGGTACACGGTGCTAACCGCTTAGGCGGTAACTCACTGTTAGACTTAGTGGTATTTGGCCGTGCTACCGGTTTACATTTAGGCGAAGCGCTGGCGGCTACCTCAGAAGGCCGTGCGGCCAGCCAGTCAGACCTTGACGCAGCGCTTGCGCGTACCCGTCGCTGGGAAGACAGCAAGCCAGGCCAGGGTGAAGATCCGGTGCAGATTAAGAAAGATCTGCAAAACTGCATGCAGCTGAACTTCTCGGTATTCCGTGAAGGTGAAGCGATGGCAGAAGGTCTGCAACAGTTAAAAGAAATCCGTGAGCGGCTGAAGTTTGCCCGTCTGGATGACAAGAGCTCAGATTTCAATACACAACGTATTGAGTGTTTAGAGCTGGATAACCTGATGGAAACGGCCTATTCAACTGCAGTTGCGGCCAATTTCCGCACGGAGAGCCGCGGTGCGCATGCCCGTTTCGACTTCCCGGAGCGTGATGACGAAAACTGGCTGTGCCACAGCGTTTACACGCCGGACACCGAGTCGATGTTTAAGCGTAAAGTGAATTTAGAACCTAAATTCCGTGAAGCTTTCCCACCGAAAGCGCGTAAGTATTAAGAGGGCAGACAGCGATGCAGAAGTTAGTATTTTCCATCTATCGTTATAACCCTGATGTCGACAAAGCGCCGCGCATGCAGGATTACACGCTGGATAACCCGGAAGGCCGGGACATGATGGTGCTGGACGCGCTACTGAAGTTAAAAGAGCAGGACCCGACGTTATCGTTCCGCCGCAGCTGCCGTGAAGGTGTATGCGGCTCTGATGGTTTAAACATTAACGGTAAAAACGGTCTGGCGTGTATTACGCCGTTATCGGCTGCCGGTTTAAAAGGCGGTAAAATTGTCGTGCGGCCACTGCCGGGCTTACCGGTAGTGCGTGACCTGGTGGTAGATATGAGCCAGTTCTATACCCAGTACGAGAAAGTGAAGCCGTACTTAATTAACGACAGCAAGTTACCACCAGCCGGTGAGTTTTTGCAGTCGCCGGAAGAGCGCGCTAAGCTGGACGGCCTGTACGAGTGTATCTTGTGTGCCTGCTGTTCTACTTCATGTCCGTCATTCTGGTGGAACCCGGACAAGTTTATCGGCCCGGCCGGTTTGTTACATGCCTACCGTTTCCTGGCGGATAGCCGTGATACTGCCACCGAGCAGCGGTTAAACGATCTGGACGATGCATTTAGCGTATTTCGCTGCCACGGCATCATGAACTGCGTTAACGTATGTCCAAAAGGGTTAAACCCCACCAAAGCTATTGGTGAAATTAAATCTATGTTGTTAAACCGGGCGCTGTAATGCGCCCTTTTTTGGTATGTGCATGAAAAACCGCCTGGTTGGGTGCAACCGGGCCGTTTTTTTGCTACTTTTTCCAGGTGCGCGGAAATTAAGGGAAACTAAATGCACGAAGGTGTAATGAAGGCGTGGTTAGAGTCGTCCCATTTGGGCGGCGGCAACATGGCCTACGTTGATGAGCTCTATGAATCCTACTTAGCTGAACCTACCAGCGTTGGTGACGAATGGCGTGAGTTTTTTGCCAAGTTACCTAAGCTTGACGGTGTCGACTTAGAAACCCGTCATTCTGACGTCAGACAGCAATTTGCCGAACTGGCCCGTAATAAACACCGCGAAGTGGTGGTGGGCAATTCCGGTTCTGCCTCTGACAGCCGTCAGGTTAAGGTATTACAGCTAATTAACTCTTACCGTTTCCGTGGCCATCAGCAGGCGAATCTTGATCCGCTGGGCTTGTGGAAACAGTCTCGTGTGCGCGATTTAGCGGAACTCCACGAGCATCTCTAC
>JAANMY010000179.1_pt1 | contig 88925 bp, 60 predicted proteins | sample 7279691 | NCBI WGS metagenome assembly JAANMY01 (sample SAMN14094543, study PRJNA606508) | bioreactor metagenome | isolation source: A lab-scale SPAN reactor treating ammonium-rich wastewater day 388 | place: Ireland: Galway | collected 2018-02-07 | reverse complement strand
TCGCCTCAACGAGTTACTGAGCCTGCTGGCCGAGCCGAACGGGACTGCGCTGCCGGCGGGCGGGAAAGCGACCGCGTGGCGGTGCCTCCTCCCACCGGGGTGCCGCACGTTCGAGGACGGCATCCGCCGGCTGGAGAGGGCCGTCACGGCCGACGAACTGGTGGAGCTGGACCGCCGAGTGCAGCCGCTGCTGCGCAAGCGGTTCAAGGCGCTGGTTCAGGTATGCATGACGTCGGGGACCGTGCTGCGGACGCTGGCGCCGATGCTCCTGCAGGAGGCGCGGACGTTCCTGGAACCGCACCTCGACGGGTCGGATGTGACCGCGCTTTACCTCGCCCAGCACGAGTCGCCCACGGACGGCGCTGACCCGACCGCCGACCCCCTGCGCAAGGAACTGCTGAGCGGCTACGAGAAGGCCGCCCCCGCCCCGCGCGGGTCCGAGCACGCAGCCGAGACGTTCCTCCTGGGCGCCCCCGCGAGTCCGGCCGGCCAGGAGTTCCGCGGCCTGACCCGGGAGGCGCTGGGCGTCTCGGCAGTCCTGGACGCCGTCACCGAGGATGAGATTGTTCTCTACCGCGAGCGGGCGCTGGCACTGACCGATCTGGAGCAACTCGGCCCGGTCGGTCAAGAGGCTTATCGGCGAGCGCTCGCCCAGGACCAGTTCACCCCGCACGCCCGCATCGACATCCGCGACTGGCACCCGGCCGGCGCCGCCAGGTAGCCCGCGATTACACGACAGGCGGCACGGCGTCAGCTGCTCGCCGGTTCAGGTACGCGAACAGCAGGAAGCCGGCGAGGTCGTGCAGGAAGTGGGCCGTCATCGTGACGGTCAGGGTCTGGGTGAGGTGCAGCGCGAGGGCGAACAGCAAGCCCTGGTAGACCGCCCAGAGGGTGAAAGGCCACAGCGACATCCGGATGTGGTGCAGCAGGCCGAAGACAACCGCCGCCGTCCCGAGGTAGACCGGGTCGGTACTCACCCCGCGGAAGACCAGCTCCTCCCCGACGCCTGCCATGAGCGCCCCCGCCAGGATAGCGCCGAACCGCTGCCCCCGGAACACCTCCGCCAACTCGCGATGCCTGCGGCGGTACGGCCTCCCGAAGACGAGCAGGAACAGCCCGTGCAGGGTCGCATCACTGCACAGCACCCCCGCGAACACAGCGGCGCCGAGGGCGACGTGCTCGGCGGAGAATCCTACCGGCGTCGGCTCCGGCGCCGCTGCGCGCAGCCCGAGGCCCAGGGCGGCCAGGACGACGAGCCCGCCCAGGGCCGTCTGCCAGCGGCGTTTCAGAAGGAAGAGCATACCCGTCCGCGTTCGGGTTCGCCCCGCGCAGGGATACCCTCTGACCAGCGCTAACGAGCCGAGGGGCGCAACGGAGCACACACACTGTCCACGGGGCGACTGCAGGGCATTATGCGAGGCCCAACCGGCGCTCGCAACCTGCTACCTGCCGAACGGATGGCCCCGCTCGAATCGGACTTGCGTCCTCTCTCGCCTGCCTCGACAATACGGACAACGAACTCCGGCCACCCACCGGCACCCCAACCCGACGAGGGTTTCATGCATAGCTCCGTCTCCCCACCCCCTCCCTCGCAGGCGCCCGACGCGGTCCCGCCCCGCACCGCCGGCAAGAGCCTCTGGGTCGTTAGTGGTGTCTGCCTCGCCCTGTTCGTCGCCCTGGCTCTGTGGGTCTGGCTGGACGGGGCGCCGCGGTACTTCGACTGGGATCTGGCCGTCTCGGTGTCGGTGCAGGCGCTCGATGCGCCGTGGCTCCTGGACCTGATGGGCGGGGTGTCGCTGCTCGGGGACGGCGCCCTCGTCCCCGTCCTGACCGTGGCCGCCGCCTGTGCCGTCCTCCTTGCCCTGCGCGCGTGGCGCGCGGCGGTAATACTCGTCCTGCTCGTCGCCGCCGGCCAGGCGGTCAAGACCAGCGTCAAGATCGTCGTCGATCGCCCCCGGCCGACCGCGACGTCGAAGGAGGTCAGGTCGTGGCGGTCGGCGCGGGAGACGCAGAGCTTCCCGTCGGGCCACACGACGCACTACGTCGTGCTGTTCGGGTTCCTGTTCTACCTCACCTGGGCACAGGTCCGCGTGGCGGCGCTGCGCTGGCCACTGCTGATCCTGTTCGGCGGACTGGTGCTGCTGGTTGGCCTGTCGCGCGTCTACCTGGGAGCCCACTGGGTAAGCGACGTCCTCGGCGGCTACCTGCTGGGCGGGGGACTGCTCGCGGCGGGGATCGCCTGTTACCGCGAGTGGACCGCCCGGGCGGCGAGAGGGGCGTGAGCATGTTCCGGCGCAAGCGACCGGCTGGCCCGTATCGGCTGGAGCCATTAAAGGCGCTGACGGGTTGTGCGGGGTGGACTCGGGGAAGGGGTTCTGCCGGTGGGAAGTGAGCGGTGGAAATGCGGCCGCCCTCCTGGTTTCATCCGGGAGGGCGAGAGCGAAGGTAGCGCGGGTTTACTGGGCAGGAAGGGGAACCAGTTTGAGTTTCGGTCGGGCGCCGGGCGGGACGGGCACGTAGGTCACGGCAAACGCCCGGTCGGTCACACCGTCGAAGGGGATCGTGATGCGGTCCAGAACCCGGTTCGGCTGGTTCGCCTCATAAATCGTCACGATCCGCACGCCGGCCGCAAGGTTGGTGTCCCAGGCCGCCTTGCGGGGATGGATCAGCAGCAGTTGTCCACGCCGCGAGGTCTTGTTGACGACCGTTTCTCCCTGAATAACGATAGGGATGTTCAGGTCATTCCGAAATCCCATCCCCGCCGCCAGGGCCAAATCGGCCAGGCCGCCGAGAAACCCCACAGCGAGTAGCGCCACGCAGGCATTTCTCCAGAGGTATGGATGCGTGTTCATTGGCCCGGTTCCTTCTCCAGGACCTCCTCGCTGAGGGACGTAACCTCAAGCCGGCATGGCAGATGTAGACAACTGAGGCTGGACGATTCTCCGCGAGGAGCGTCCCTTCCCGTCAGGAGAACGTAAGCCGCGCCCGAACTTGCGCTGCGGACGGCGGTTTTCATACCAGGGGCCAGCGAGTTCAGATATCATCAGATCATAACGCGGGGTTGCGGCAAATGCGAGTCCCTGCCCGGTTTTTTCCCTGCCCCCAGTTTGCCGGCGTTCGCGCCGGGCGCCGCGGTCGGCGCCGGGAGACGGGTAAGCCGGGCGCCGTCCCCCTTGCAGGCGGTTTGGCCCGCCCTCTTGCACGGGCAACCGACCTGTCGCGCAACAAGCATAATCTGCAGGCCAGCGGGCCGCGGGCCGTCGGACACCGGCTGGGGAACTCATGAAGCGCGAACACCATCGCTGGAGCAGTCCGTCGCTGGGCCGGGACATGGACCTGCGGATCCTCGGCCACGCCGGGGCGCGCGCGGTGGCGTTCCCCCCGGAAGGGGGCCGGTTCGGCGACTGGGAGGAGCGTGGGCTGGCCGGGGCCGTGCGCGACCAGCTGGAGAGCGGCACGCTGCAACTGTATTGCGTGGACAGTGTCGAGGAAGAGGGGTGGCACGCGAAGGACAGGCCGCCCCGGGACCGGGCGCGCCGCCAGGCCGAGTACGACCGCTATCTCCTGGAGGAGGTGTTGCCGTTCAGCCGGGCGCGCAACCCCGAGCCGTTCCTGATCGTCGCCGGCGTCGGCTTCGGCGGTTACCACGCCGTCAACTTCGGGCTGCGCCACCCCGAACTGGTGAGCCGAATCCTCGGCATGAGCGGGACGTGCGACATCCGGCGCTTCACCGCCGACCACTTCGACGAGAACGTCTACTTCCACAACCCGGTGGAGTTCGTCGCCAACGAGCAGGAGCCACAGCGTCTCGATGCGCTGCGTCATCAGGACATCATCCTCGCGGTCGGTCGGGACGACCCGCTCCGCGAGGAGAACGAGCGGCTGTCGCAGCTGCTCTGGTCGAAGGACATCTGGCACGCCTTGCGTATCTGGGACGGGGACGCCCGCGACTGGCCGGTCTGGCAGCAGATGCTGCGGCTGTACATTGGCGGACACGACTAACCAGCCCGCAGTTCAACCTCACCGCCGGCGCCGGCTCGCTGGTGCCGACGTTCCTGGTCGAGAGACGCTAACGCCTCGCGCAGGGATAACCTGGACAGTGACAACCGGCCGTCCGAGCCCGCAGCGTCAGCGCGGATGATTGGTTTGTCCCGCGCTGACGCTGCGGGCTCGGACGACATGGCCGGCGCGAACCTCCGGCAGGGAAGCCGTGTCTTGGCAAGTCGTGGGTTGCGCATACGCTTTACTGTGAGGTCTGTGTGGGCGTGCCGGTCGTGGAGGACCATCCCCGCCCCCACCTTCCCACCTGGTTCGACCCGCCTTGCGCTTCCGCCTCTCCCTGCTGATGTTCCTGCTCTACGCGGTCCCGGGCGCCTGGGTGCCGTTGTTTAGCCTGTACCTGACCGAACTTCGCTTCACCGCGCTGGAGATCGGCTGGGCCGGGGCGACCTACGCCCTGGCGGCGCTGGCGACGCCGCTGCTCGCCGGCCAGCTGGCCGACCGCTGGTTCCCGGCCCAGCGCTGCCTGGCCTGCTTCGCCCTGCTCGGCGGGGCGCTGCTGTGGGTGCTCGCCGAGCTGCGTGACCCCGGGCTGGTGTTCTGGACCGCGCTGGCGTGCTGGCTCGTCCTGGCTCCGGCCACGACCCTCACGGCGTCCATCTGCTTCGCCCACCTGCGCGACCCGGCCCGCACGTTCGGGGCGGTTCGCCTGTGGGGGACGGTCGGCTGGGTCGCGCCCGGTCTGCTGCTCGGTTGGTGGTTCAGCGACCCCGCGCTCTTTGCCAGTCTGCTTGTCTGGCTCCGCCCCCAGGCCCCGGCGAGCGAGCTGGCCGACTCGCTGCGACTGGCCGGACTGCTGGCGTGGGTGCTGGCGTGTTACGCCCTGACCCTCCCTCACACACCGCCAACGGGCGCGCGGGGCAGGGGGCGCCGGTCCTGGCTGGCGCCGCTCGCCGCCCTGCGGCTGCTCCGCCGCCGGCCCGTGGCGGTCTACTGCGTGTGCGCCCTCGGCCTGTGTGCGGCCGTCCCGTTCAACAGCCTGGTCACTCCCCTGCTGCTGCGGCACCACCTGCACATCCCGCAGGAGTGGATCAGCCCCACCCTCACGCTCGCCCAGAGCATGGAGATCGTCACCCTCGGCCTGCTGCCGTGGCTGCTGCTGCGCCTGGGCGTGCGGGGAACGATGACGCTGGGCCTGCTGGCGTGGGTAGCCCTGATGGCGGTGCTGGCGCTGGGCGAGCCGCCCGAGCTGGTGGTGGCGGCCCTCGGTCTGAACGGGGTGTGCGTGTGCTGCTACCTGGTGGCGGGTCAGGTGTTCGTCAACAGCCAGGCCGGGATGGACGTGCGCAGCAGCAGCCAGTCGTTGCTGGCATTCGTCAATGGGACCGGACTGCTCATCGGCAACCTGCTGGTCGGCCTGGTACGCGAGCTGGTCAACGGCGCCTTCCTGCCGACTTTCCTGACGGGCGCGGTCGTCGCCGGCACGGCCCTCGCCGTCTTTGCGGTCGGCTTCACCGATCCGACCGAAACCCCAGCGGGGCCGGTTCCGGACGTGCTGCCGCCCCACGGACTTGTGCCGGCCCAAAAGATATCCTAGAATCGCGCAACGCCATGTTCAGGACAGGTTGGTCATCTGTCCTCGGAACAGTCCGGGCAGAAGACGGTGCGCGCGTCCGGCTGCACCTCCTCCCCGCCGCGCCAGCCCAGCTAACCGTTACCTGGTGCTCACGGCACTCCTGGCGGTGACCTCATGCTCTCCCCTGGCCTGGACACGACCGAACGCGCAGGCGAGGCTCCGTTCGGGCGACAAACTACCTCCCGGCCACGTCGCTTCACGGCCGAACCGCCCGCCCGCCCGCCCGCGGGCCGCCGCTGGTGGCTCGCGGTCGCCGGCCTGGTGGTGCTGCACATCAGCCACCCGGCGACCTGGACGCCGGGCGCCGAGCCGCTCTGGTATCCGCCGGTCGGACTGGGTCTCGCCCTGACCGCGTGGCTTGGGCTGCGGGCCGCCGTCCTGGTCGGTCTCGACGCCTTCCTGGTCGGCGTGCTGACACCCCCGCCGGGTTCGCCTGTCCTCGTTCCGGCGACCGAGGCGCTCCTCCTGGGCGGGGAGGTGGCGCTGGCGTGGTGGTGTTACGCGGCGTGGGCGGGCGGTTCCAGGCGGATCCACGATCCGCGCTCCGCGACGACGTTCGTGATCCTCGTCCCCGGGGCGGCCGCGGGGCTGGCGGGCGGGTTACTGGCACTGGTCCGGTTGTCTTCCGGCGACGCCGCCGGCACGCTCGGCGGCGTCGCCGCGTCGGTGTGGCTGAGCCACGCCCTGGGCATCCTGATCCTCGCGCCGGCCCTGCTGGACCTGGTCACGCCGTGGCTCGTCCGCCGGGGGCTGGCGATTCCCGACCCGGCCGAGAGTCGTCCGGGGGTCGAGTCTCCGCTGCGCTGGTCGCGCGGAGGGGCCGTGGAGGCGGGGGGACTCGCCCTGGCGGCCGCGGTTCTGGGCGGAGTGCTGGCCGCGCTGCATGCCCACGCGGGGGAGGTCAACTGGCACCTGTGGGGGCTGCTGCTGCTCATCGTGGTGTGGGCCAGCCTGCGGCGCGGGCTCGCGGGCGGGGGCGCGGCGGCCAGCGCCGCCGCGCTGGTGGCGCTGGCGACGGCCGGCGTCCTGGGGGCGGGCGCGGCGGAAACGACCGCTCTGCGCGGAAACTTACTCGCCCCCTGCGCGACCGCCCTGCTCGTCGGCGCCTCGGCCGGCTGGATCCGCGCAAGTGAGACGCGGTATCGTCAGCTCGTCGGCCATCTGCCGGTGGTTCTGTACAGCGCCCGGCTGCATGTACACGCCGACCCCGCGGGAACCGCCTCCGGTTCGCTGCTGGAGGCGGAGGTGATCCTGGTCAGTCCGGCCAGCCGAGCCGTCCTGGGTTGCGACCCGGAAGCGCTGATCGGAGACTACCGCCTCTGGCTGGCCTGCGTTCATCCGGACGATCGGGAACTGCTCGTCGCCGCCCTGGGCCAGCTGTGGCTCCAGCGCCAGCCGATCCGCTGCGAGTACCGCCTGGGGGAGCGGGCAGTGGGGATCGAGGACCGAAAGGAGGGGAGCGATTCACCGCCCCCCTCGCCTTCCTCCCTGTCCACGGTCCACGATCCACGGTCCCCTTCCCGCTCCCCCCGCTGGGTCCGCGAAACCCTCGCCCCGCGCCACGACGAGGACGGGCGGATCGAGGGGTGGGAGGGAGTGGTGGAGGACATCACGGAGCAGCGGGCGCTGGCGTCGGAGCTGCGGCGAATGACGAGCATGCTGCAGGCGCTGGTCGCCCACATGCCGACGGGCGTGTTCTTCGTCCATGCCCCGACCGGCCAACCGCTGTTCGTCAACGCCCGCGCTCGCCAGCTCCTCGGTCGGCGCGAGGATCTCGCGGCCGGGCTCCCCCACCTGGCGAAGGTGTACCGGCTGCACCGGGCCGACGGCACCCCCTACCCGTGGGAGGAACTGCCCGTCAGCCGCGCCCTGCGCGACGGCATGACGTCGATGCGCGACGACATCGTGGTACACCGGCCGGACGGCCGGCGCATCCCGCTGGTGACGTGGGCGGCCCCCGTGGACCTGACCGGCCCCGGCAAGGGCGACGGCGCCGTCTGGGTGCTGGAGGATCTGACCGCTCTCCGCCAGGCCGAGGCCGCGCACCAGGAAGCCGAGGGGCGGCTGCGGACGATCATCCAGACCATGGCCGAGGGACTCCTCGTCCTCGATGCCCGCGGCGCCGTGATCGAGTGGAACCCGGCCGCGTCCGCCATCCTCGGCGTCAGGCCGGAAGAGATGCCGCGCCAGGTCGGGCTGGGAGCCGCGGGAGGCTGCGTGCGCGAGGACGGCGCGCCGCTGCCGGACGAGGAGCGGCCGGACCGGGTCGCGCTGCGCACCGGCGTGCCGGTCCGGGACGTGGTCCTCGGCCTGCCCGTCCCTGCCGACCGTCCCTCCGCCAACGGTGCTGTCGTCGGGCGGCCTTCGACCTCGGCCTCCCGGGCCGCGGACCTCCGCTGGCTCCTCGTGAGCGCCGTTCCGCTGCCGCCCGCAGGCGGCGCGGGACGGGTGGTTGTGACGTTTGTCGATGTGACGGCGCAGCGCCGGGTCGCCGAAGATCTTCGCCGGGTGCAGCGGCTGGAACTGGTGGGCCGGCTGGCGGGTGGCGTGATTCACGACCTGAACAACCTGCTGACAGTCGTGATGACGCTGGCGGAACTGGTGCGCCACAACCTGCCCGACGGACATGCGGCCGCCGCCGACCTGCGCCGGATCAGCCAGGCGGGGGAGCAGGCGGCCCAGCTCGTCGGGCAGCTGCTGGCGTTCGGCCGCGAGCGGCGCCTTGGCCGCCCGCCGGATCGACGTGGACGCGGTGGTGCGCCAGTCGCTCGACCTGCTGCGCGTGTCCCTGCCCGAGCGGATCGAGCTGAAGGCGGACCTGCGAGCGGGCGCGGTCGGCGCGCTGGCGGACGAGTCCCAGCTCCAGCAGATCCTGATGAACCTGTGCCTCAACGCCCGCGACGCGATGCCCCGCGGCGGACGCCTGACCGTGGAGACGGCCGCGGAACACGCCGCCCCGAACGGGTCCGGGGTCGGCTGGTGGGTGCGGCTGACGGTGGCCGACACGGGTGAGGGGATGGACGGCGACGTGCGGGCGCACCTCTTCGATCTGTTCTTCACGACCAAGGAACGCGGCAGTGGGCTGGGGCTGGCGGTGGTGAAGCAGGTCGTGGATCACTTCGGCGGGCGGATCGCGGTCCACAGCCGGCCCGGCGCCGGGACACGCTTCGACGTCTGGCTGCCGGCCCCGGCGGAACCCGGCGAGCCCCCCCGCGCCGACGGCTAACGGCGCGCGGTCAGAACTCCGTTAGGGTACGAGCCCGTCCCGCCCGGCGCTCTCGCTCAGAGTCGGTGCGCGAACCTCTCCCCCTGGCCCCCTCCCCTGCCAGGGGAGAGGTTCGCGCACCGACTCTCAGAACTACCGGACCAATCGCGACGAGCCGGAAGCGTCAGCGCCGGCTTTGTCAAAACTTCCGTCGCTGACGCTTCTGGCTCGTCGCGGTTGGTCCGCCAGTGCTTAGCCGGCTGCGGTGCCGCCGGTGCTGGCCGCTGCTGCCCGCGGCACCACGGCGACGGCCGGCAGCGCCGGGCCGATCAGGTCCACCTCCACCCCCTGACACACCAGACGCGGGTGCCCTTCCCGCTCGCGGTCCTTCTGCCAGCTCGCTACCAGGTGGTCCCACGACAGCGGCAGCGCCGCGAACATCAGCCGCTTGACGTCCAGCGGCGGCCAGGCCGGGGCCGGCTCCCAGCCCGCCGTGCGCGGCAGCACCCGCCCCGGCTGGTCCACCAGGTCGTAGTAGATCGCCGTCCCGTGCCGCCGGTCTACCCACAGAGCCAGCCCGGTGCGCGTGATGTCGTAAGATGCCACGGCCGGCGGCAGGTTCGTCTGCACCTGCTCGCGCACCAGGTCCACGCCGGCCAGCTTGTACACCGTCGCCAGGGCCGTGTTCAGCGCCGCCGCCTGCTCCTCCGTCAGCTGCCCGAGCCACCCGGCGTCGCGGACGTGCGCCACCAGCCACCCGGCACACTCCTCGAACCCCAGCCACACCGCCCGCTCCGGGTGCCCGCCGTGCGTCAACTCGGCCCCGATCCGGTTCGACGACAGCACGACCCGGCCGACTGCCAGCCCCTGCCCCTGCCAGCTGATGCTCTGATTGAGCAGGAACACCAGCTCGCGCGTGATGAACTGCCGGAACGCCTCCTCGACCTCCTCCAGCGCCAGCCGGCACGCCCGCGACCGGCGCCAGTTCCCGGTCACCCGCGCCCAGCGCTCCGCCTTGCGCAATTTGGTGTACAGCTTCGGCACCGTGCCGGAGTGGAACCCCGGGCGGAGGAGCCGGCGCACCGTCTCGCCGTGCGACCCGAGCACGACCGACCGCAGCGCCCGCGGGCGATTGGCTCTATAAAGACTCCAACTCTCCTTCATCTCCCAGAAGAGGAACCCGAACACGTCCGGCAGGTGGAAGATGATCAGCCAGCCGAACACCAGCGCGAAGGCCCGCAGCGGAGTCGGCCAGTTGCCGATGGCGCCGGGCAGCCAGGCGAGCAGGAACAGCGTCAGCGGGGCCATGAATTTGGCCGCCAGGTACGACACCGGCGCCTTGAGTGGGTTGTACCCGGGCTCGATCAGCACCACCATGATGAATCGCAGCAGGTACGCGATCGGGAACCAGACCAGTCCCAGGACCGTCCGCACCACCAGCGACACCCGCCCCTCGCCGCTGCGAAACCACAGCCACTCGTCGATGGCGAACAGGAACGACTCGACGGCGTCGGTGATCTGCTTGAAGACGCGCGTCACCAGATGGACCAGGCCGGGGATGAGGCCGGCCCGAAGCAGCTCGAAGGCCCGGTAGAGGATCTGGTTGGCCGCCTCGCTGGCCGCGTGCCCGACGCGCGAGTTGAGCAGCAGATACGCCAGCGCGAACACGCCCAGCTTCCCGATCAGGGTGTTGAACGGCTCGGGGTAGAAAAACCAGAGCAGGATGCACACTACCAGCGGCTTGAACACGTACCAGTAGAACAGCTGGAACAACCAGCTGGTGACGATCCGGCGCAGCGCCGGGATTTGCACCAGCCGGATCGGCCACTCGATCAACGCGACGCGTGCCGCACGGGACGCCTTCCGCACGGCGCGGCGGCACTTGCGGCGGAACACGGCGTGGTGCAGCAGGGTGAACAGGAACACGCCCAGCAGGGCGAGAACCGGGTAGTAGATGTACCGCGGCGGGCTCCAGTGTTCGACCCGGGCCAGCTGGGCCGGGGCCGGCAGCATCCCCCACACGCCCCCGGCCGCCTCCCCCACCAGGCCCGCGACTGCCGTCGGCGGGGTGGCCGGATCCAGGGTGATGGCCAGCGGTCCGTCCACGAACAGTCCGATCACCGCGATCGCCATCTCCAACAGCATCCACGCTCCGCCGAACGGCAGCAGGACGTAGCGCATCAGCAGCCGGCCGGTCTGCGTCCCGAAGCTCAGCGCGGTCGTCCGCTCCAGCATGCGCATGTAGATCTCGCTCGGCCGGTAGACGCCGTCGAGCAGGGTGGCGAGCCGGCGGTCGAGGCGCAGCAGCGGGTCGCCGCGGATGAATTCCTGCGGGTCGCTCAGGTCCGGGAGCTTGAGCTGGTTGCGCGAGATGGCGTCGCGCAGGTCGCTGTACGTCAGGTAGCCGAACGCGGTGATGCGGTCGAGGATCTCCTCGATCAGCTTGTTGAACGCGGTCCGCTCCGGCGCGTTCTCCGGCTGCAGCCCGACGTCGTGCAGGGCCGTCGCCAGGACCGGCCGGAACTTCGCCCGCAGCCGCTCCTCGCACCCCTGCAGGGCCGACAGCAGCAGGCTCCCGAAGTGCTGCCGGTCGGCGTCGGACAGACGGGCCATCGTCAGGCGCTGCGCGGCGGCGCGCAGGTGCTTGATGACCAGGACGGACCGCTGACTCGGCAGCGGCCGCTTGATCGGCTTGCGCCCGGCCGACAGCGCCCACTCGACGAGGTCGAGGGCGTAGAGGTCGCGCTCGTAATCCAGGCAGGTCTTTTGCAGGTCGAACAGCAGGGCGGCCTCGACCGGGTAGGCGCCCTGGTCCGCCTTGTCGAGCAGGGCCGGCAGATCCTTCATCCACTCGCCCGCCTCGGCGTCGGTCAGCTGCAGGGCGGATTGCAGCCGGGTGGCGAGGCGCTGGAGGTACTGGACCGCCTCGGCCCGGGTGCCGAACGACAGCGACCCGGGCGCGACCCGGGCGGCGCGCATGCGCAGGATCGTCGCCCGGACGAGGTTGCCGGTCCGGGCGGCCCGCTCGGACGCATGAACGAGCTTCCAGTAATACTCCTGCGACTCGTCCGGGCGATCGGTTGTGCCGAGACCGGACGGGTCGGGAGTGCCCGCCAGGCGCGTCTGCTGGAACAGCGCGTCGGCATCGACGTCCTGACCGAGGATGCCCTCGACACGCTCGAAATCGCGGATCCCCGGGAAGTAGATCGGCAGCAGGTCGGGGGCGAAGTGGCGGAGGTCGTAGTAGACGGCCACGAACTCGACGTAGACGGCGCGCTCGTCGGCCTCGGGGAGGAGGTACTGGTCCTGGGTGAGGACGGCCCGGATCTCCTCGAACTCGACCTGGCCAATCTGCTCGATCCGCGCTCGGATGTCGGCCAGGGTCAGCCGGCCGTCGCTGTAGCGCTCGCCGAGGGAGGCGTGGATCTTCGCGTGGAACAGCCGCTGCCAGTACCGCAGCAGGAGCCCTCCGGCGTCGCCGACGGTGAGTTCCTCGAACGACGGGCGGACGAGCAGCAGAACGGTCGGCGGCAGGAGTTGATCGGACTCGAGTTCGAGTTCCTCCTGCTCGACATGGCGGAAGAGGATCTGCCGATCGACGACGCACGACTGCCGGTGCGGGACGCGCCACAGCAGGGTCGGGAGTTTGAGGACTTCCTGAATGACCCGCTCGAGGACGCGCTGCGAGACGAGGACGGCGGCGGGGTCGGCGTGGCGCAGGATCTGTTGCAGCTCGAGCAGTTTCATCGTCCCTCCAGAGAGGTGCGCGAGGCCCGTCCGGATGTGCGCCGCGGCGCACCCTCAATGTACCGCAACCGGACGACGCGGGACACGGGAAATGTACCACGCGGCCGGCGCGTCGGCGTGCCGCCAATCAGGAGGTGAGGGCGGTAGTGAGGAGGAGGGATTCGGCCCCCGCCCGCGCCGCAAGCGCGCCCGTCGCTGGCGCTGCGGGCTGGTCAGTCTCCCGGTCCGGCCTTCCCGACGGGCTGGCCGGACCACGTCGCGAAACTGGGCTGAGCCTTGATGACCTGCAGGGAGCGGTTGAGGATTTCCCCCGGCGTGCCGACCGCCGGGACGGACACCAGCTTTCCGGCCCGCGCGTAGTACGCTGCCAGCGGCCGGGTACTCGCCTCGTAGGCTTGCATGCGGACACGGATCGACTCGGGGCGGTCGTCGTCGCGCTGTACCAGGGCCGCGCCGCAGCCGTCGCAGATATCCTCGACGCGAGGCGGCCGGGTGGTGACGTGGTAGACCTTCTGGCAGACCGGGCAGGTGCGGCGGCCGCTCAGGCGAGCCACCACTTCTTCCAGGGAAACCTCGTAGTTCAGGACCAGATCGAGACTCAGCCCCAGGTCGGTCAGGATGCCGTCGAGCGCCTCCGCCTGGGCGAGGGTGCGGGGGAAGCCGTCGAGCAGGAACCCGCCCCGGCAGCACAGGCACCGCGACCGCTCGCGCACCAGCTCCACGGCCACCTCGTCCGCCACCAGTTCGCCCCGGTGCATCGCGTCCAGCGCCGCCCGCAGGGCCGGGCTCGGGTTCGTTTCGCACTTCGCCGCGCGGAACAGTTCGCCGGTGGACAGGTGGCAGGTGCCCAGGGTCCGCGTCAAAAGTTCCGCCTGCGTCCCCTTCCCGGCCCCGGGTGGGCCGAGCAGCACCAGCCGGTACGGGCGGCCGTAGGGCATCGGTTCGCAGGGAACGCTTCCGGCCTGGAGCCAGGCCGCCTGGTTGTGTTGTGACGTCATCATCTCTTCCTCTGGACAGCCGCCATTGGTCCCGCAGCCTGCAAGGGCGTGGGCAGAGCAACGGCGCGGCTGCCGCGTCGGCGCTCGACCCTCCAAATGGGTTCCGCCAGCCCGGCCTTCCTGCGTCGGCCCGCGTCGCGCCGCGGCGAGGCGGGCCGACGCAGGGAGCGGCGTCGAACCACTCTGTGGGTTGTACAACCAGGCGGCCCCAGCGTCCCCGTCCGAACCGCGGACGGCCCGGCCCGCAACCGCACCAGCCCCTTGCCGCGGCAGGCAAGTTCCCCCGGGCGTGAGCTATAGTTGCGCCGGAGGCGGGTGCTGTCCGCGCCGGCCGGCCCGCTGGAACCGGAGAAGCGCATGCCCGAGCGTAAGCGGTTGGGGGAAATCCTCGTCGATTTGCGGGTGCTGACCGACGCGGAGCTGGACCAGATCCTGACGGCCCTCCGGCGGCGAAGGGACCAGACCAAGTTCGGCCGGATGGGACGCGACATGGGGCTGTTGCGCGAGGAGCACATCCTCGCCGCCCTGGCCGTGCAGATGGACATGTTCCCCCGCATCCGGGAGATGAGTCTGGGCCGAGTCCTCGACGAACTCCAGCAGCCCGCCCCGCCGCCCCCGGTATCGGTTGCGCGGGCCGCGCGCCGCGGGGGGCGCAGGAAGAACCCCTGAGACCGCCGGTCACACCCAGCCCTGGAGCAAATACTCGAGGGTCTTCGCCCAGACCTCCAGCGCGTCGTCGCCCTCGGGGTCGGTCAGCGGGCCATCGCCCTCGGCGAGGGCCGGCCGCGGCCCGTCAACGCGCAGGCGTACCACCGTCGTCCCGTCCGCCCGGAACCTCTCTCCCGCAGGCGAAATCGTCAGGCAGTGGCACAGGCTCTTCCGCGCCTTCAGCGCGCAGTGCCGGGCCGCCTCGCCCGCCGCGGGCACGCGGGCCAGCCCCACCGTGCCGTTGGCGATCTGCTCGCGCAGCAAGGTTTCCAGCAGCGCGTACTCGTGCTGGAGCGGGACCGCATCGCCAGAGCCGAGGAGGAGGAAATCGAACCGGAGGGCGTCCGCGCTCAGCCACTCCGTCAGCCGCCGGACGGCCGCACACAGCAGACCGAGGACCAGCACCACGCGCTGCCACGGCAGCTCGGCGTCCTTGTAGCGCGCCTGCACCAGGCCGTCGGACAGGACGAAGACGAAGGTGCGCCGGCGGCGCAGGAACTGGTTCTCGTCCCGGGCGTAGTAGAGCAGCTCGTCGCGCAGGAACTTGATGTCGAACAGATCCGGCCGGTCGTCCTGCTCCATGAACGCGAGCTGCGAGTGGAGCAGGCTCTCGACGGTGCCGCGGGTCGAGAGCGACGAGAACCCGCCGACTGGGTAGGTATCCTCGTCCAGCACACGCGTCGGCACTTCCTGGCGGTTGGCGCGCGGCCGGACGCGGTGCCGTGGGAGGGCCGCCTCGAGCAGGTCGGCAGCCCGCACCACCTGGCGGAGGGCGACCCGCTGGCCGAGGTCGTTCAGGGCGGTGCCGTGCTCCAGCTCGAAAACGTCCTCCGGGGCGAGCATCTCCTGGACGCGGCGGGCGGCCGCCGTCAGCCCCTCGTAGAGATCCACCAGGACCGGAAACGTGCCGTCCTGGGTAAGCGTCTCGTCCGCCTCGTCGAGCAGACGGTCCGGCGGTTCCCGGAGCAGCCCCTTGATGACGGCCGGGCTGAGGTGAACGCCGCCGAACCGGGCCCGCTCGCGGAACTGGTTGACGACAAACGCCAGCCCCCGGGCCTGATCCCGCCCCTGGTAGCGGCGCAGGGCGTCGCCGGCGCGCTCGAAGGAGTGGTCGGCATACGCCTTGCCCAGGACGTGGTCCTCGTAGGCGCGGGCCAGCGCCGGCGGCAGTCCCGGCATGCGCTGGCCGCGGGCCTCGTGCCGCGCCCCCTGGTCGAGGGCGAAGGCGGTGTGGCCGAGGTCCGCAACGAACCCGACCGGCGGCAGCGGCAGCCCCGCCGAGGCGATTTCCAGGGTCCACTCCAGAACGCGCCCGACCGTTCCCGGCGTGGGGAGGAGGATGTGTTGCAGCCGCAATCCCTGAAGGACGAAACGACGCGCCTGGTCCAGGTCGCGCAACTCGGAAACGCTCATCGGGGGTTCCGTCGTGGATAATCGGGGCGTCGCCCCGCTTCCCATTACCGCAGGAGGGGGCTCCGGCCCCCGAGTTACCTTGAAAACTCGGGGGCCGGCGCTCTCTCCTACGGGGTCTTGAAACTGCTTCCAGGCCGCAAGCGGCACGAAAAACCGCCGTCGCCGCGCCTCACGTGGTCGCGCCGGCCGGCCGCCCCCCGCCCGGACGCGGCATCTGACGGGCGCCCGCGCGGCGCTGGAAGTCCAATTCGAGCACGCCGTAGGTGTTCTCGTGCGCCTGCACGACCCCGATGAGGGCGTTCATCAAACGCTTGGCGGTGTAGAAGTTCATCACGACCCGGTGCGACAGCTTGATCGGCTCGGTCGGGTTCGGCGCCATCTGCGTGTTCAGGCCGAAGTCGAGGACCAGTTCCTCGGGGGTGACGCTCACCCGGCAGAAGTTCGTGTACACCGTGGACAGCTGGCTGTAATCGGTCGGAAACTGCGGCGCCTGCTGCCCTTCGGGGGTGGTCGCTGCGGGTTTCGGTTCGTCGGCCACTGCGGTGCTCCTCTCAATCGCTACTTCGGTACGGCCCGGGCGACTCTGAGACCGTCCTCCCGGAGATGCCGGGCCTGATGTGAAAAGCGGGGTCCGACCTCGGACCCCGCCGGACAGGGCTTAGTATGAGGGGGAGGGCGCCCAGGATCAATCATTTCCCACGCGGATTTTCAGATCCTCGCGCCCCAGGGCGCGTTGCAGTGCGAGCGGCCACTCCCACCGGGCCGATTCGGCCGCGTCGCCCACCTGGAGCGTCACGCGCCGCGGGAACGCCAGCGCCACCGCCTGCGGGGTGTCGAGGACTCGGAGCACGTTCAGGAACGTCGGCCCCTGGCGGTGGGAGGCCGGCAGGTCGCGCAGCACGAAGCGCGTCACCGCCGGCTCGAACAGGCCAGCGTACAGCGCCACGCCGGCCGCCTCGCCCTTGCCCTGCAGCCAGACCGGCACGCCCTTGAGGTCCGCGACCCCGCGCAGCGCCGCCAGCGCGCGACGCACGTCCCAGACGCGCTGGCCGTCGAGCGTCTGCCCGAGCAGGGCGTACCGGCGGCGAATGTGGGTGTCCGCCTTCGTCCCTGCGGCGCTCCAGCGCGTCGGCCCGATCCCGCGCGGCGCCACGACTGCGAACGACCAGCGGGCGGACTCCAGCGTGCGGCGGTTGCGCTCGAACGCCTGCGGGTCGGCGTCCACCTTCCCCTCGACCTGCAGGGTCCGCTGGAACGCCGGGCCGAGTTCGCGTACCCACTCCTGCCACCCGGCCTCGTCCACCACGTTGACCTGCACCAGCGTCGGCCGCCCGACCTTCTCGGCCGTCACAAGCCACAGCCGCAGCCTCACCCCCTCCTCACTGGTGAAGTCAAATGCCCGCAGCCGCACGCCCTGATGCTTCACCTCCTCGGCCGGTCGGGCGTCCAGCGCCGGGGGGGCGGCCGGCCAGCCGCGGAAAACCTTCTCTTGCAGCGCCTTCATCAGCTCCTCGCGCCGGGCCGGCCACCACGTCCGGGCAACCGCGGCGACCTGCGGCTGCTCGACCCGCGCGGGTTTGAGGAACACCTCATGGACGATCGGGTTGATCGCGTCCTCCGGCAGCCGATCGAACACCTTCAGCCGTTGCGGCTCCAGGCGCGGCCGCTCCGGCTGGGCGACCTCACCCGGTTCCCCCTTGAGCCAGCGGTTCATCCACCGAAACGCTCCGGCGCGCAGCTCCGGCGTGTCCTTGTGCGGCCCTGCCGTCTCCAGCAGAGCGAAGCGGTCGGCCGCGCCGTAGAGGGCGTAGATCTTCCGCACCTTGTCGGCAAGGCGCCGGTAGCCGGGAACGGGGAAGATGGCGTCCGCGTCGCTGTTGCCCAGCAGGAGCGGGCGCGGAGCGCACAGGGCGGCGACGAGCGGGAAGTCCCAGCGATACGTATTGACCATGTACATGCAGTCGCAGTGCCCGTCGATGACGCCGTTCCGATAGCGCGGCGTGAGACCCTCGACGACGTGCGCCTGCAGGTCGGCGATGCCGGCCACCGGGATGATGCACTGCGGTCGGTCGTCGGCGGCCGCCACCCACCAGCTCGTCGCGCCGCCGCCCGATCGCCCGGTCACGCCGAGGCGCTTCGGATCGACCTCCTTGCGCGTCTCCAGATAATCGAGCGCCCGCATTGCGTTCCAGCACTCGATGCCGGCCGGCGTGTACCCGAGCGCCTGCCACCACCACATGCCGAGGTTGTGCGTCCCGTGGTGCAGCCCGCGGCTCTCGCCGAACTGGAGCGTGTCCACGATGAGGCAGACGTACCCGTTCTCGGCAAACCATGCCGGGTGATGCTGGTAGTTGACGCGCCCGCCGAATGACACCCCCTTGACAATCGTCCCGGCGTGGCCGCACACGTACAGGACCGCGGGGGCGGGCAACTTCGCCTTCTTCGGCAGGTAGAGGTTGGCGCTGACGTACAGCCCGGGGATGGACTGGAAGTGGAGGTTCTCGACAGTGAAGTGATCCGTCACGACCTTGCCGGTGATGACGGGCTTGAGGTCGGTGCGAGGCGGAAGCGGCCACAGGCTCATCATCTCCAGGAACTGGCGCCGCAGCTCGGGGCGACGCTTTTCCCAGTCGGCGCGGTCCTTCACGTCGGCGAGACAGCGGTCGGCGATCTGCTGCACCTGTGCCCGGAAGGAGGCGTCGAGCAGGCGGTCGCCGCGGGTGAGGTCGGTGCGGGCCGGCCCGGGCGGTTGGGCGAGCACGCTGACGGCCAGGCAGGTTGCGGACAGGAGGGAGAGCATGGGACTCCTCGAACGTTGGAGGCCAGGGTTGCGAACAGGCAACCGGGCGCGCGGTTGCGACCAGATCCCCCACGGACCGTTTCTCGGTTCAGGGTAGGGCAGACGGCGCCCCGAACAAGGTGTCCGCGTGCTGCGCACGCCTTGTTGCAGCGGAGGTGGCTACCAGCCGCGAGCGTCAGCGCGCGGGGCGGACCGCGCGCTGACGCTCGCGGCTGGTAAATGAACCACAGGCGCGCCCCGTTGGTTGAGGCAAGAGCGGGGTCGTAAGATATTCTGCGGAAGGGCGACGGAACCGACGACCGCACGCAACCCACCGGAGGACGGGGTGATGACGACGCTGGCGACTTTCTCCTCCTATCTGGACGCCGCCCGCGAGGCGGCGCGCCGCGGCGCGGCCGCGCTGGAGGGGTGGCGGAAACGGTTTCGCGTGCAGGAGAAGGCGCGCTTCGACCTCGTCACCGACGCCGACCTCGCATCGCAGCAGGCCATCTACTCCTACCTCGGCGAGCGATTCCCGGACCATGCGTTCCTCGGCGAGGAGGACGCCGCCTCGCACCAGCGGCCAGGCCCGGACGCCCCTCCAACGTGGATCGTCGATCCGCTCGACGGCACGACGAACTACGTCCACGACTGCCCGCTGTACTGCGTCTCGATCGGTTTGCAGGTGGCGGGCGAGCTGGTCGCAGGGGTGGTCTACGACCCGTCGCGTCAGGAGATGTTCGCCGGCGCCCGCGGCCTCGGAGCCTGGCGGAACGACGAACGCATCCAGGTGAGCGGCGCGACACGCCTGGAGGAAGCGCTGCTCGCGACCGGGTTTCCGCCCGACCTGCGCGGGCAGGAACGCACCCTCGACTGGTGGCGCTTCTTCTCGCTGCGCACGCGCTCGCTGCGCCGCACCGGCTCGACCGCGCTGAACATGGCGTATGTCGCTGCCGGCCGGTTCGACGGTTACTGGGCCTTTGACAATCACGTCTGGGACGTCGCCGGCGCGGCGCCGATCGTGAGTGAGGCCGGCGGGGTGCTGACGAACGTGGACGGCACGCCCTACGACCCTTACACGCCGGACGCCCTTGTCAGCAACGGCCCGCTCCACCCGGTCCTGCTCGAGGCATTCCGCGCCGGGTCTACCTGGCCTGGATAGCGCACGGGCGCGGTTAGCCGGACCGTGCGTCATCCGGGCTAGCGGACCAACCGGCCTGACGCCGCCGAGCCGGAAGCGTCAGCGCCGGCTCTGTCCAAGCTGCCGGCGCTGACGCTTCCGGCTTGTCGCGTTTGGTCCGCCCGTTTCAGGTGAGGGATTGACGCGGCCGCTTCCCGCGCTTACGCTTCGGGCTCGGACGGAACGATTGCGGCGGCGTTTGGTCCGGTAGCTCGAAGGACAGCCATGACGGTTCTGGTCTTTACCCTGCTCGTCTGGCTCGGCTCGCTGACAGCTGGTTTCCTCGGAGCCCTCACCGGGCTGGGCGGCGGCGTCGTGATCGTGCCGCTCCTGGTGCTGGTCTTCAAGGTCGATCTCTACTACGCCGTCGGTGCCTCACTCGTCTCCGTCATCGCCACCTCTTCCGGGGCCGCTTCCGCCTACGTCAAGGAAGGCTACTCCAGCATTCGCATCGGCATGTTTCTGGAGATTGCCACCACCTGCGGCGCCCTTGCGGGCGCCTTGCTGGCGGCGATCGTTCCCACCGACGCCATCTCGATCGTCTTCGGGGTGGTGTTGCTGCTGTCGGCCTATCTGTCCAGCAGAGCGGGGGCGGAGGAATCCGGAACTGCTCCGCCCGATCGGCTGGCGACCCAGTTACGGCTCGCCGGGGTTTATCCCACCGCGGAGGGATGGAAACGTTACCGCGCTCGCCGCGTGCCGCTCGGCTTCGGCTTGATGTTCATCGCAGGCAGCCTTTCGGGGATGCTCGGCATCGGCTCGGGAGCGCTCAAGGTGCTCGCCATGGACCAGGCGATGCGCCTCCCCTTCAAGGTCTCCACGGCGACGAGCAACTTCATGATCGGCGTGACGGCGGCGGCCAGCGCGGGCGTCTACCTGAGACGCGGGTACATCGATCCGGGGTTGGCGATGCCGGTCACGCTTGGGGTGCTGCTCGGCTCGCTCCTTGGGGCACGGCTGTTGCCGGTCGCAAGGACAAAGGCCCTGCGCATCGTGTTCGCAGGGGTGATCCTCGCGCTGGGTGTGCAGATGATCTGCAAGGGCCTGACGGGAGCACCATGACATGAGCGAAGAACAACCGCCGCCCGGCGATGAGCGGATTGAGCAACTCCTCGGAAATCTGCTGCGGGCAGGCGTGCTGCTGTCGGCAGCGGTGGTACTGCTGGGCGGGGTCATCTTCCTTGTCCGCCACGGTGCGAAGGAGGTCGATCTGCGGGTCTTCCGCGGCGAGCCCGCCGCTCTGCGCTCCCCGGTAGGGATCGTCGAGGAAGCTCTCGACTTCAGTGGTCGCGGCCTGATCCAGCTTGGGCTGCTGCTGCTCATCGCCACGCCGGTGGCGCGGGTACTGTTTTCGGTCTGCGCCTTCGCGCGCGAGCGCGATTTCCTCTACGTCGTCTTCACGCTTATCGTGCTCGCCGTGCTGCTCGGCAGTCTGTTCCTTGGCGGATCGTGAGCGGGGCAAGATCCTTGCCGGCTCCTTCCGGCTCGTCAGGGGGGCGGTAGTCCTAGCTCTGGGCGGCCACCGGGGCGACCCGGGGCGTCTCCTCCTCGCGCGGCGGCGCCTCGTGCGGGTGGGCACGCTTCTCGACCGCTTGCCGCAGGGCGATGCGGTTGAGCACCTGCAGGAACGCCAGCGCGCTCGCCTCGATGATGTCCGTACTCACGCCGCGGCCGCGGTACGACTTGCCGTTGTACTGCGCCTCGACCGTCGCCTCACCCTGGGCGTCCTCGCCGACCGTCACGCTGCGGACGTAGTAGTCACACAGCGTCACGTCGATGCCGGTGATCTTCTCGATCGCCGTGAACACCGCGTCTACCGGCCCGTCGCCGACCGACGCCTCGCGGAAGATGCGGCCCTCGTTGTGCCACAGGCACACCGCCGCCGATGGGATCGTCCCCGACCCGGCATTGCACGTGACCGCCTCCAGCGTCCACAGCGCTGGTCCCTTGTGGATCTGCGCCTCCGCCAGCGCCTCGATGTCGGCGTCGTAGATCACCTTCTTGCGGTCGGCGAGGGACTTGAACCCCTCGAAGACGGCCTGCAACTGGTCCTCGTTAAGGTGATAGCCCAGGTCGCGGATGCGCTGGCGCAGGGCGTGGCGGCCGGAGTGCTTGCCCAGCACCAGCTCGGTGCGCGAGATACCGACATCCTCCGGCAGCATGATCTCGTAGGTGCGGCGCTCCTTGAGCATGCCGTCCTGGTGGATGCCGGCCTCGTGGGCGAAGGCATTCTGGCCGACGATCGCCTTGTTCCGCTGCACCTGCAGGCCGGTGACGTGCGACACGATCCGGCTCGTCGGAACGAGCCGCCGGGTGTTGACGGTCGTGTGCAGGCCGAAGTAGTCGCCGCGCGTCCGGACCGCCATGACGACCTCTTCGAGCGAGGCGTTGCCGGCCCGCTCGCCGATGCCGTTGATCGTGCATTCCACCTGCCGCGCCCCCTCCTTGAGGGCGGCCAGACTGTTCGAGACCGCCAGGCCCAGGTCGTTGTGGCAGTGGACGCTGAGGACGACCTTGTCGATGCCGCGGACGTGCTGTTTCAGGTGGCGGATGGCGGCCGCGTACTGCTCGGGGACGGCGTACCCGACCGTGTCGGGAATGTTGACCGTCGTGGCGCCGGCATCGACGACCGCCTGAACGACCTCGGCGAGGAAGTCGAACTCGGTGCGAGCCGCGTCCTCGGGCGAGAATTCGACATCCTCGACGTACCCCTTCGCCCGCTTGACGCCCTCGACGGCGCGGCGGACGATCTCCTCCTTGGCCATGTTGAGCTTGAACTCGCGGTGGATGGCGCTGGTGGCGAGGAAGACGTGGATGCGCGGTCGGGCGGCGTCCTTGAGGGCGGCGGCGGCACGGTCGATGTCCTCGGGGTGACAGCGGGCCAGGCCGCAAACGGTCGGCCCCTCGACCTGGCGGGCGATCGCCTGCACCGCCTCAAAATCGCCCGGCGACGCGATCGGGAAGCCCGCCTCGATGATGTCCACGCCCAGGTCGCGCAGCGCGAGCGCCACCTCCAACTTCTCCGCCAGGTTCATGCTGGCGCCCGGCGACTGTTCGCCGTCGCGCAGCGTCGTGTCGAAAATGATCAGGCGATCACCAGGGCTGGAGGCGGTCGTCATCGCAGCGAGCTTCCTCGAATGCGGCACGGCGGGAGGCGGTGCCTGGATCAGCGGGCGAGAACGAGGTTCCTATCCAAAAACGCAAAAACCCCGGAACCATCTGGTCCCAGGGCCACAATCCGCAACACGGTTTGTTCGTGCTCGATGCCGGCGTACCTGGGACCACTACCCCTCCAGGAGGAGCAGCAGACCGAGCAGGGGAAGTGCCAGCAAGGTTGTCATCGTGGTCCGACGCAGGGAGGGTTTTACTTTTTGACCCCGCCAGGATTGGGGCACAATCCTGGTAGTGCATGTAATGTAGAGAAGCGCACGCGGGAATGCAACCTAGAAATCACGAAAATCCGACGACTCAGCCCTTCCGCTCGATCAGCGACTGCGACTTGACGACGGTGTGTTCTCCCGGAAAGGTGTGGAACGTGGACAGGAACAGGCAACCGGCGCGGGCCTCGGCGGTGACGAATCCCAGGGGGGCGAGGGCGAGCCGGTGATTGGGCTGGAAGTTGTGCAGCAGCCCGCGCTTGGTGCCGTCGGCGAGGATCTCGTCGTGGACGTGCAGGAAGATCTCGGGCGTGAGCGTCTCGACCTGGAACGTGGTCTGGTAGCGGATGCCGTGCCCGCACTCCAGCCGGCCGCTGTGCTCGCCGCGCAGGCGGTAACTGAGCAGGCGGCGCGTCTCCGGCAAATCCTGGTCGCCGGCCGCGGCCACCTCGGTGAGGCGGACGTGGCGGTTCTCCCAGTTGAGGACGTGGCCGGTGCGCGTGATCCAGATGGTCAACTCGTAGTCCTCGCGGCGGACCTTGCGGCTCGCGAGGATCTCGAACAACTCCGGGTGCAGGGACCGGCCGTACAGCTGGAAAACCAGATCGCCCACACGCGGTCGGACGTAATCGACGTTCATGACCTGTTGACCCGAATGCTGTCGCCAACGGTTGCTCGTTCCCGCCGATTATAGGCGGGCGCCGCGGCGCTCACAACAGTTCTTCCCACCGCCCGAAGTGTCCACCGACGGGGGCGGGTTATAGCGTCCCGTCGTAATCTGACAAGGTGACAAGGTGACCGAAAGCCCACAGGGCGCCACCCGTGGGCTTGGCCGCCTTGTCAAAAGCCCCTTCGCGCCCTACGATTACTTTCTTTCCCTCGGGCCACACCGGAGCAAGGGGTCGATCATGGCCGTTCCGAAGAGACGAACCTCCCACTCGAAGCAGGGCATGCGGCGCAGCCACCACCGCATCCGACCGGCGCAGGTCCAGTATTGCAGCCAGTGCGGCGAGCAGGCGCAGCCGCACCGCGTTTGCTCCAACTGCGGCTACTACCAGGGCCGCGAAGTCGTTGCGCCGGAGAAAGAGGAGAAGTAACGCCATGCAGATTGCGCTGGACGCGATGGGCGGCGATCACGCTCCCGGTCCGATCGTCGTCGGCGCCGTGCAGGCCGTCGCGGCCGACCCAACCCTCCGTGTCACCCTCGTCGGCGACCGCGCCCAGATCGAACCCCTCCTCCCCTGGGACGCCCCCGGCCGCGACCGCCTGGACATCTTTCACTGCACCCAGGTGGTCGGCATGGACGAGACGCCGGTCACCGCCCTGCGCAAGAAACCCGACAACTCGATCAGCCGCTGCTGGGAGCTGCTCGCCCACCGCAAGGCGGACGCCCTCGTCAGCGCCGGCAACACCGGCGCGATGGTCGCCGGCGGGTTCCGCCTGCGCCTGTTCCTCAAGAACGTCCGCCGGCCCGGCATCGCCGCCGTCATGCCGACGCTGCGCGGCCCGTGCGTCCTGCTCGACGTCGGCGCCAACGTCCATCCCAAGCCCGAGCACCTGTACCAGTACGGCGTCATGGGCAGCATCTTCGCCCGCCACATCCTCCAGCGCGACCGCCCGACCATCGGACTGCTCAACGTCGGCTCGGAGGAGCAGAAGGGCCACGACCTGGCGAAGGAGACGCACGCTCTGTTCAACGTCAGCCCCCTGCGGGACCGCTTCGTCGGCAACATCGAGGGCCGCGACATCAACAAGGGCGCCTGCGACGTCATCGTCACCGACGGGTTCGTCGGCAACGTGGTGCTGAAGGTGTGCGAGGGCGTCTTCGATTTCATGATGAAGATGGCCGGCAAGGAACTCCTGGCGGCGCTGAGCACCGAGCGCGACCTCGCCCAGCAGGCGCTCAAGGCACTGGCGGACCGCTACGACTACCACGAGCACGGCGGGGCGCCGCTACTCGGCATCGACGGTATCTGCATCATCTGCCACGGGTCTTCGGGCGAGCGCGCCATCAAGAACGCGCTGGCCGTCGCTGCCCGGTACGCATCCGTCCGCCTCAACGCCCGGATCGTCGCGGAACTGGAGGCCGGCCCCGGCGGTGGCGAGGACGCGGACGAGCAAGCGTGAGAAGCCAGAGGGTAGAAGTCAGCTTAGAGCCCACGGGCTGCGTCTCGTGGTCCTTGTGCTTGCGACTCGGCCCACGGGACGCAGTCCGTGGGCTTCAAGGGCTCATGATGGCCAGGACTGCCTTTCTCTTCCCCGGGCAAGGCGCACAAGCGCTCGGGATGGGCAAGCAACTTTGCGCCACCCTTCCCGCCGCGCAGCGACTTTTTGACGACGCCTCGGCCGTCCTCGGCTACGACCTGCTCGCGGTGTGCGAGAGCGGTCCCGTCGAACGCCTCAACTCGACCGCCGTCAGCCAGCCCGCCATCTTCGTCGCCAGCCTCGCCGCTCTGGAGAGCTTGCGGGCGACCGAGCCGACGGCGGAGGCGAGCTGCGTCGCCGCCGCCGGACTGAGCCTCGGCGAGTACACCGCACTGGTCTTCGCGGGCGCGCTGAGTTTCGCCGACGGGCTGCGGCTGGTCAAGCGGCGCGGCGAGGCCATGCAAGCCGCCGCCGACGCCACGCCCAGCGGCATGGTCAGCGTGCTGGGGTTGGGGCAGGACAAGGTTGAGGAGTTGTGCGCCCGAGTCCGCCCGAAGGGACTGATCGAGGTCGCGAACCTGCTTTGCCCCGGCAACATCGTCGTTTCGGGCACCAGAGCGGCGTGCGCGGAGGTCGAGCGGCTGGCGCCGGAGTTCGGCGCCCTGAAGACCATTCGCCTCGCGGTGGCGGGCGCCTTCCACACCGACCTGATGAGGCCGGCGGACCAGACCCTGCAACAGGCGCTCGGCGAGGTCGCTCTGCAACCGGCCCGTGTCCCGGTCTGGTCGAACGTGGACGCCCAGCCGCACACGGCCCCCGACGAGATCGGTCCGCTCCTGGTCCGGCAAGTGCTCCAGCCCGTGCGGTGGGAAACGACCATGCGGAAGCTGCTCGCGGCGGGCGTGGAACGGTTCTGCGAGATCGGCCCGGGGCGCGTCCTCGCCGGTCTGCTCAAGCGCGTCGAGCGCAAGGTAAACTGCCAGAACGTGGCGGCGTGAAACCCAGGGAGGTGTGAGGAGAAAAGCCCACGGGTGGCGCCTCGTGGGCGCAGCGCTGGGAACCTGATCCACAGGGCGCCACCCGTGGGCTTTAGCTCCCCACGCCCCCCTTTTCGTTCCCACGGCCCGTTCCTATCTTTCCCTCTTTACCCCGGCGAGGCGTTCGTCCGCCTTGGCGGGCGCCGACAGCCCTTGCCCGAAATGTGTACGCTGTGGTACATAACCCAAGGTGGAGGTAGCCTGCCGTGTGCGGCGTTGCGCCGCGCGAGTCTGCCCCGGACACCGACGTCTCGGGGCGGCGACGTCAGACCACCGCGGAACCACTGAGGGAGGACAGGAGCGTATGGTATCCTCGATCGAAGAACGAGTCATCGAAATCGTCTGCGAGAATCTCGGCGTCAACAAGGAGCAGGTGACGCGCTCCACCTCGTTCATCGAGGATGTCGGGGCCGATTCGCTGGACATCGTCGAGCTGGTGATGGAGCTGGAGGAAGAGTTCGAGATCACCATCCCCGACGAGCAGGCCGAGAAGATCCGCACCGTGGGCGAGGCCATCGACTACATTGAGCGGGAGCTAGCCAAGAAATGACCCGGCGCGTGGTGATCACCGGGATGGGGACGGTCAACTCCCTCTCCTCGGACCTGAAGGCGTACTGGCACAGCCTGTGCGCCGGCCGCAGCGGTATCGCGAAGATCGAACAGTTCGACACGTCCGCCTTCAGGGTCCACTTCGGCGGCGAGGTCAAGAACTTCAAGCCGGAGGACCACATCGACCCGAAGGCGGTCCGTCGGCTGGATCGGTTCGCCCAGTTCGCCCTCATCGCCGCCGCCGCCGCGGTGCGCGACAGCGGCATCGACTTCACCCGCGAGGATCCCTGGCGGGCCGGAACAATCATCGGCAGCGGCATCGGCGGGCTGAACGAGTTCGAGGACCAGCACGGTCGGTATCGCGAGGCCGGACCGGGCCGTATCGGTCCGTTCGTCATCCCGAAGATGATCCCCAACGCGGCCGCCGGCAACATCTCGATCCAGTTCGGCCTGTGCGGCCCCAACACCGCCATCTCGACCGCCTGTGCGTCGGCCGCCCACGCGCTCGGCGACGCCCTCCGCGCGATCCAGCATGGCCACGCCGACGTGATGGTTTCGGGCGGGGCCGAGGCGGCCATCACTCCGATGGGGCTGGGCGGGTTCTGCTCGGCCCGCGCCCTGTCCCAGCGCAACAACGACCCGCAGGGCGCCAGTCGGCCGTTCGACCGGGACCGTGATGGGTTCATCCTCAGCGAGGGGGCCGGCATCGTCGTGCTGGAGGAACTCGACCATGCCAGGAAGCGCGGTGCCAGCATCTACGCCGAGTTGCTTGGCGTCGGCAGCACCGCCGACGCCAGCCACATCACCGCCCCACATCCGGAGGGCGCCGGCGCCGCCAAGGCGATGGAACTGGCGCTCAAGGACGCGCGCGTCAACCCGGACGAGATCGAGTACGTCAACGCCCACGGCACCAGCACCGAACTGGGCGACGTTGCCGAGACGATGGCGCTGAAGCGCGTCTTCGGTGACCACGCCCGCAAGCTCGCGATCAGCAGCACCAAGAGCATGGTCGGCCACCTGCTCGGCGCCAGCGGCGGGGTCGAGCTGATTGCCACCGCGCTGACGATCCGCCACGGCGTCATGCACCCGACGATTAACCTGGACAACCCCGACCCGAAGTGCGACCTCGACTATGTGCCGAAGGTGGCGCGAGAGCGGCGCGTCCGGCGGGCGATCTCCAACAGCTTCGGCTTCGGCGGGCACAACTGCTGCCTCGTCGTCGGCGCGCTTGGTTAGCGGCTTGTAGGTAGAAAGCCCACGGGTGGCGTCCCGTGGGTCACGTCCCTGGTGCTTCGCCCACGGGACGCCACCCGTGGCCTTTCGGACTACCTGTCCCCGCTGCCATGAACGCACCCCTTCCCTCCTGTGCCGCCGCGCCGGTGGCGCTGTCCCCGAATGAAATCGCGCGCTACAGCCGCCACCTGATCATGCCCGAGGTCGGCATGGACGGCCAGCGACGCCTCAAGGCGGCGCGCGTACTGCTCATCGGCGCCGGCGGCCTCGGGTCGCCGCTGGCGCTCTACCTCGCGGCCGCCGGCGTTGGGCGCATCGGTCTGATCGATTTCGACGTGGTCGATTTCAGCAATCTGCAGCGGCAAATCCTCCACGGCACCGCCGACGTCGGTCGGTCCAAACTCCAGTCGGCGAAGGAGAGCATCCAGGCCATCAACCCCGAGGTGCAGATCGATCTGTACGAGACGCGCCTGACGTCCGAGAACGCGCTGCAGCTGTTCGCGCCATACGACATTGTCATCGACGGGACCGACAACTTCCCGACGCGCTACCTGACCAACGATGCCTGCGTCTTGCTGAAGAAGCCGAACGTGTACGGCAGCATCTTCCGGTTCGACGGCCAGGCGTCAGTGTTCGCGCCGCCGCAGGGTCCGTGCTATCGCTGCCTGTACCCGGAGCCGCCGCCCCCCGGCGAGGTGCCGAGCTGCGCTGAGGGAGGGGTACTGGGCATCCTGCCGGGACTGGTCGGCTGCATCCAGGCGACCGAGGCGGTCAAGCTGATCCTTGGCAAGGGCACCCCGCTCATCGGCCGGCTGCTGCTGTACGACGCCCTGGAGATGCGCTTTCAGGAGTTCAAGGTGCGGCGCAATCCGAAGTGCCCCCTGTGCGGCGACCAGCCGACGATTACGCGGCTGATCGACTACGAGCAGTTCTGCGGCGTGCGCGGCCAGGAGGCGCCCGCCCCGGCCGCGACCGACGGCCAGGGCGAAACGACCGTCGAGGAACTGAAGGCGCGGCTCGACCGCGGCGAGGCCGTGTTCATCCTCGACGTGCGCAACCCGGAGGAGTTCCAGATCGGCCGCATCCCCGGTAGCACGCTGCTGCCGCTGCCCGAGTTGCCGCGCCGCCTCGCCGAGCTGGACCCGAACCGCGAGATGGTGGTTCACTGCAAGAGCGGCGTGCGCAGCGCGAAGGCGATCCAGTTCCTGCGCCAGCAAGGATTCGCGAAGCTGCTGAACCTCAAGGGCGGCATCCTCGCCTGGGCCGACCGCATCGATCCATCCATTCCCAAATACTGATCTCTTTCTCGGTAAAGCCCACGGGTCGCGCCCCGTGAACCAGTGGAGAGACTCCCATGGCGCGGAAGATCGACTGGCTCTACCACCGCAAGGGGTGAACGAGCTGCAAGAAGGCTCAGGGGTTCCTTGAGCAGCAGGCGCTCGCGGTCGCCGACACGACCGACGCGACCAAACACCGCAAGGGCCGCGACGAGGCGCTGGCGCTGGCGCGGTCGGCGGCGAAGGTCGTCGTGGGCAGGGGCAAGAAGGTCGTCACCTTCGACATGAAGGACCACCCGCCCGACGACGAGACGTTGCTGGCCCACCTCCTCGGCCCGACCGGCAACCTGAAGGCGCCGACACTGCGCCAGGGCGACACGCTCCTCGTCGGCTTCAGCGAGGAGGCGTACCAGCAAGTCCTGGGTGGGTGAGGAGAAGACCAATGGCGAGCGTACACCACGACGCGGAGGTTCTTGCGGCCATGCCCCCGGAGCCGGTCCGCCGGTTCAGCGTGGACGAGTACCACCGCATGATCCAGTCGGGTATCCTCACCGACGAGGACCATGTCGAGCTGCTGGAAGGCTGGATCGTTCCCAAGATGCCACGCAATCCTCCCCACGATGGCGTAATCTCACTGATCTACAACCGGGTCGTCACCCCCCGGCTTCCCGCGGGCTGGTTTTGCCGCGGGCAAAGCGCGATCACAACGTCGGACAGTGAACCGGAACCGGATATTGCGATTATCCGGGGAAAAGAAGAAGACTATCTGAAGCGCCATCCCCGTCCCAAAGACATGGGCCTCGTAATCGAGGTGGCCGATACCTCCATCCGGCGTGACCGTGTTATCAAGGCCCGCCTCTACGCCCGCGCCGGTATCCCGGTGTACTGGATCGTCAATCTCTCCGCCGCGCGGCTCGAAGTCCATTCCGAGCCTTCCGGCGCCACGGACAACCCCGCTTACGCGCAGCGGAAGGCGTACCCACGCAGCCGGACCGTTCCACTCGTCCTGAACGGCAAGGCGGTCGCCGCGATCCCCGTTCGCGAGCTGCTCCCACTTCTGGACGATTGATCCGCGCCGCGCCGGACAGGCCGCCGGCTTTTCTTGCTTCGTCGCCACCCCTCCCTTCGGCTATCATTGCTGGTATCCCCGCCCGCGGGCCGTACCCTCCAGGCGCACCGAGGACACTCCCCATGCGCACGCGCTTCCTGCTGTTGCTGGCCGGCCTCTCTGGGCTGCCCCTCCTGCTGCCCGCCGCCTCGCCCTCCGCCAACGGCGACCGGGAAGCCTCCGCCGCCGACATCCCCGGCATCGTCTTCGTCGGCGCGCCGATCTTCGACGAGAAGACCGACGGCGGCAAGGGCGTCTACCAGGGCAGCTACCACTGGCGCGACAGCTACATCTACGCCCGCAGCGCCACCTACAACCGCCCCGAGCGCACGATGGGGCCAGTCCGCCCCGGCCGCAACCTCTACGCCCTCGTCCCGGCGCGCCCCGACGGCAAGCTCACGCGCCTCACCCACCTGACGACCGGCGCCGTCTTCAAGCCGGAGCCGCACTTCGACGGCACGAAGGTTCTCTTCTCGATGCGCCGCGACGGCGAGGACTGGTTCCACCTCTACGAGATCAACATCGATGGGACCGGCCTGCGGCAGCTGACCGACGGGCCGTTCAACGACTTCGCGGGCGTCTACCTGCCCGACGACCGCATTGTCTTCTGCTCGGATCGCACCGGCTACCTGGAGGAGTACCACGAGGAGCGCACCGAGACGCTGTTCACGATGAACGGCGACGGCACCGGCATCCGCCAGATCACGTTCCTCCCGGGCACCTACTTCGAGCCGACCGTCCTGCGCGACGGCCGCATCCTGTTCAGCTTCTGGGACGCCTTTCACATCGACGTGCCGCCGTTCGACAAGCACGAAACGTACCTGGTGACGGTCAACCCGGACGGCACCGAGGAGCGGCACTTCTTCGGGTCGGGGCAGTACCGCTTCTTCAACCGCGAGCGCCACAGCGGCATCGGCCTGACCCAGCCGCGCGAGTTGCCCGACGGCCGCATTCTCGTCCAGTCCGAGATGGGGCCGGCCCTGCTCGACCCGCGCGCCGGCCTGTCGGTGCGCGACGCGCTGGCGCCGATCTTCCCCGGCACGACGTCGATCCAGGTCGGCGGCACCACACACCGCTCGCACCTGTCGCCGCTCGGGGTGCGCAGCACCGCCCACCCGCTCGCCGACGGCCGTATCCTGTACTCGGCGACCGCCCCCGGGGCGCGCGACAGCGCAATCCACGTTTGCAACCCGGACACGCGCGAGTCGCGTCTCGTCCTCAACATCCCCAACCACGCCGAGTTCGACGCCGTCCCGGTCCTCGTGAAGCGGCCGCGCCCGAAGGTGCTGCCGCGCGTTGTCCCCTCACCCCCCCGGCCCCCCTCCCCCACGAGGGGGGCCGGGGGGGTGAGGGGGCCAACCACGCGCTTCCTCGTCGTCGCCGGCCGCGTCGCGGACAACCCAGAGCGGGCCGCAGCGCTGAAGCGGACCCGCTTCTTCCGCGTGATCGAGGCGGAGTACACGGGAGTGACAACGAGCAGTCACACGAACCTGGAGACGCGCATCCTCGGCACGGTGCCGCTCTTCCCGGACGGGTCGGCGTACTTCGAGGCGCCAGCCGACACGCCGATCTTCCTCGACCCGATTGACGCGGGTGGCAACCGCGTACTGATGAAGTGGAACTACGCGCACACGTCGGTCGCGGAGGGAACATACTACCCGGCCACGCAGATGGCGTACATGACGGGCCGGGCTGGCGAAACGCGCTCCTGCTACGGCTGCCATGCGACGCAGACCGACGCGGTGCCGAACACGTCGGTCCTGGCGCTGAAGCACGAGCCGGTGAAGGTGACGCGCGAATCGACCGACATCCAGTACCGCCGCAACGAGCCGGAGGCGTATCGGCGGCAGGCGCGGCTCGACGAGGCCGCGAAGTACCGCTCCTGGTTGCACGGCAAGGATCCGCTCCGCCGGGCGCGGGCTTGCGAGATGCTGATGCACATCGAGGACGGCGCGGCGAAGGACGTGCCGGTACTGGCGCGGCTGCTCGGGGACGAGGCCGTCGCGGTGCGCCGCGCGGCCGCTCTGGCGCTGACCCGGCTGGCGACCGCCACGGAGACGGGGGCGCTGAAGGAGGCTCTCAAGGATTCTGACTGGCAGGTGCGCTTTGCCGCGGCGGCAGCGCTGGAGGCGCTCGGACACTCGGCGGCGAAGATGGGTGCGAACCCGTGGGAGGCGCAGGGCCGCGGGCCGCTCACGCCCGCTGTCCGCAAGCGTCTGCACGCCGAACTGGCGAAGCCCCTGCCCGATGTGTTGGCGATCCGTGCCGCCGGCAAGCTGAGGGACGCCGAAGCGGTCGGGCTGCTGATTCCCTGGCTGAGGCGCCACGAGCAGGAGTACCACGCGGCCGAGGCCGCCCTCGCCCTGGGGCGCATCGGCACGAAGGAGGCGCTTGCCGCGCTGTGGGACGCCGCCCGCAGCGAAATCCCCCTCAAGCAGGTCCACATCGCTCGTTATCTCCAACGCGGGCCGCGCCCGGAGGAGTACGCGCTGCTCAAGGCACTGATCGTCGCCGACGCGCGCATCGACCTGAAAGACCTGTACCTGCTGATCGCCATGCTGCCCAACACGTTCACCGAGAAGCCGCGCTTCGAGGACCGCCTGCGTGCCGAGTCGCAGCGCGTCCTCATGCCGCGGCTGATGCTGGAGCGGGCCGGATACCGGCGTCGCGCCGTGGAACTCCTGGTCGATGTCCTGCGCGGCAGGCAGTACCCGCACGACCCGGTCTACCAGCAGCTGCTCAAGGGCATCAACCTGGAGCGTCCCTTCAGCGAGCACGGTCGGCCGTTCCCGGTCGTCAAGCAGCTGGGGGCGGAGGAGTCGCTGTGGTTGCTCGGCTGTCTGCTGCAGCCCACAGTCGATCTGGGCACGCCCGCGAAGCGGCAGGAGTTGGAAGCGCTGGTCGTGCCGCTGCTGACCTCGGAGAACCAGCGCGAGCGCGTCGATGCGGCGGTGCTGCTTGGCATCACCGGCTTTGGCAAGCGAACGGCCGACGCCCTCACCGCCGAGATCCGCAAGCCGTACCCGTTCCCCGAGATCGTCAGCATGGGCAAGGGCATGCCCGACGCGAACGAACGCGACAAGGCGTACCTGGTGATGGCCCTCGCCCGCCACAGCGACGACGTCCAGCGCCTCAGGTCGTTTGCCGATCCGAAAACGATGTTTCGCGACATCCGCTACGGGCTCACTCGCGGGCTGGCGTTCCGCGGCAAGGCGGACGCCATCCCGCTCCTGGTCGAGATGGCGACGCGCGACCCGATCGTGCTCGTCCGCCAGCAGGCGCGCTACGCTCTCGCTGACATCCAGGACGGCTATCGGCTTGCCGGCCGGGTGGTCCCCGAGGTCAAGCTGCCCGCTCCGCTGCCGCTGGAGGCGTGGTATCCGCCGCGCGGGCTGAAGTGGGACGCGCGGCAGACCGCCGTGCTGCCCCGTGCGGTCGAGCGGCCGGGCGCCGCCCCCGACGCGCTCAGCGCGTACCTGAAGACGCACCTGGCCCCCGACCACTTCCGCAACCTCAACTTCGCCCAGGCGACCGGCGCCCGGTTCATGATGACCGACCACGTCGAGGAAACGCGCCTCGGGCTGGAGGCGTGGGCAAAGGTGCCCGGCGCGGCAGGGCGCAAAGCGCTGCTGGCGGCGCTGGAAACGCCGTATCCCTACACCCACTACCTGGCGGCGAAGGGGCTGGCCGGGCGTGGCGATCGCGCCGCGATTCCGGTGCTGGTGGGCAAGCTCGATTCGTACATGAAGGCGCAGGATACGGTCGGGTTCTGGTGGTGCTGCGCGGCGCTGGGCCAACTTGGAGCGAAGGAAGCTTTGCCGACGCTCGCGCGCTACGCCGTGCCGGCCAACCCGGCGGGCACCTACGGGCCGGAGGGCATGCCGTTCGGCTATGCGGCGGCGCGGGCGCTGGCGCGGATCGCCGCTGACCCGAAGCAGGAGGACGTGGCGCGGCTCCTGAAGAGCGAGAACGTCTGGCTGCGGGCCGGTGCCCTGCGCGGGCTGGCTGAGGCACGGGCACCGGGGGCGGAGGCGCTGCTCCGTGCCGCAGCCGGCGAGGACAATCCAGCACTGGTGCGGCAGGAGGCCAGAGCGCAGCTGGCGCGGCCACGGTGAAAGGTCGGCGGCGTTCCCATCCGAGCCCGCAACGTCAGGACGGGCGGAGCAAACGCGCCGCGCCGGAAGCGTCAGCGACGGCTTTGTTAAAGCTGCCATCGCTGACGCTTCCGGCGCGGCGCGTTTGCTCCGCCCGTTCTAAATACCGGGCAGGCGTCAGCAGGAGGTGGCAAAGAGTATATGGCATATAATATATCCCAATCATATTCATGATCGACTGGAAACCGCTGCAGGCCCGTTCGACCGCGACGCCGAAGAGTTCGCGCCTGCAGTAAGGGCGAACAACGGCAGGCCGCCCAGGGAGCTTCCCCTGGGAGCCATGTGACAGAGCAGGTTAACCTGGATTCTGTCAAGATCTTGTGGAAAGTGGCCTTCGAGGGATCGGTAGCCGTGGGAAAGTCGGAGTGCAGGCAGGAAAGACGGCCCCGGGCAGCTTGCTCGCCCCCCTTGCCATTCGGCGCCGCCGCGGGTGGAATGGCCCCTGGCTCCCCCACGGGACCGGGCGAGCGTCCCCGCTGACACCATTGCGAAAGGCGATCCCATGATTCGCGTTCCCAGGCATCCTTGCTGGCTGGCCGCGCTCGCCCTGCTCCTGACGTGGGCGGGCGGCGCCCGCGCCGAACTGAAGACCCTGCAGATCCTCAGCCGCGAGCCGTTCGCGGGCGGCATGGCGTTCGGCGAGACCGGACCCTACGAGCGCATCGTCGCTGTCGGCCGATTCGCTGTCGATCCGAAGCACGCCCGCAACCGCTCGATTATCGACCTTGACAGGGCGCCGCGCAACGCCGACGGCAAGGTCGAGTTCGAGGCAGACGTCTTCATCCTGGCGCCGAAGGATCCGGCGAAAGGCAACGGGGCCGTCTTCTACGACGTGAATAACCGCGGCAACAAGCTGGCGCTGCGCTTCTTCAACTTCGCGCCCGGCGGCAACGATCCGTCGAAGCCGGCCGACGCGGGCGACGGGTTCCTGTTTCGCAAGGGGTTCACGGTCGTCTGGTGCGGGTGGATCGGCGAGTTGCTCAGCGGCGACAACCGTCTGCTCCTCCGCCCTCCGGTCGCGACCGCCAACGGCAAGCCGATCCGCGGGACGGTGCGCTACGAGATGGTGACCGACAAGCGCGTGGACACGATGCCGCTGTCGCGCCGCGAGGGCCACGGCAGCTACCCGCCGACCGCGGAGGGCGAGGCAAAGGGGGTGTTGACGATCCGTCCCCTGCCCGGCGACAGGCGGACGCCGATCGCCCGCGACCGCTGGTCGCTGCAGCGCCTCCCGGTGGCGAAGCGCGAGCGGGGCGTTCCGGGCACGCTCGGGCAGATCCGGCTGAAGCTGGAGGGTGGGTTCGCGCCGGGCGCCATCTACGAGCTGATTTGCGAATCCGAAGGGCCGATCGTGCAGGGTCTCGGGTTCGCGGCGGTGCGCGACCTGATCTCGTTCCTGCGCCACGACGGCGGCAAGCAGAACCCCCTGGCGGTGAACGGTAAATCGGCCGTCCAGCGCGCCCACGGGTTCGGGGTGTCGCAGAGCGGACGGTTTCTGCGCCTCCTGCTCTACCAGGGGTTCAACGTGGACGAGCACAACCGCCGCGTGTTCGACGGGCTGATACCGCACGTCGCCGGCGGCGGGCTGGGGTTCTTCAACCACCGCTTCGCCCAGCCGACGCGCCACAACGGCCAGCTGGAGGAACACCTCTATCCGGCCGACATCTTCCCGTTCACCTACGGCGAGATGGCCGACCCGCTGAGCAAGCGCACCGACGGCATCCTGCGCCGCCTGGCGAGCGAGGATCCGCGCCTCGTGCCGAAGGTGATGCACACCCAGAGCGCCGCCGAGTACTGGCACCGGAGCGGGTCGCTCGTCCACACCGACCTCCTCGGCAAGCGCGATGCGGAGCTTCCGGCCAACGTGCGCGTTTATGCTTTCGGTGGGACGCAGCACGGCCCGGCCGCCGATCCGCCGCCGCGCGGCATCTGCGACAACCTGACCAACCCGGGCGACTACCGGCCGTTCCTGCGCGCCCTGCTGGTCGCGCTCGACGCCTGGGTGCGCGACGGCAAGGAGCCGCCGGCCAGCGTCTACCCCCGCATCGCCGACAAGACGCTCGTCGATTGGCGGCAGGCGAGCACCGGCTTCCCGGAGTTGCCGGGCGTGCGCTACCCGCAGGTGATCCAGCGCCCGCCGTATGCGGACTACGGGCCGGACTTCCGCACAAAGGGGCTGCTGACGGTCGAGCCGCCGCGCGTGCTCGGCGAGTACACGGTGCTGGTGCCGAGGAACGACCGGGACGGCAACGACCTGGGCACGCTGCTCCCGGCGGAGGTGAAGGTGCCGCTGGCGACCTACACCGGATGGAACCTGCGGCGCAAAGAGTTCGGCGCCGACGGCATGCTCGCGAGCCTGATGGGGTCGTACCTCCCGTTCCCGAAGACGCGCACCGAGCGCATGAAGAGTGGCGATCCGCGGCAATCCCTGGAGGAACGCTACGGCACCTTCGACGCCTACCGCAAGCGCTTCGCCGCCGGGTGCGAGGAACTGGCCCGCGGCGGCTACCTGACGCGGGAAGACGTTCAGCGGCTGATCGCGAGCCGGGACCGGGTGCGCGACCGCTTCCCCGCCGGCGCGGAGTGACGCTACGGTGAACTGGTGTGCCTGGAAACCTTCAAAGCCCACGGGCCGCGGCCCCGTGGGCTTTGAGACCCCTCCAGGGCGACACACAGGAGAGCGCCATGAGCAACCAGGAGTCAGCACCGACCGTCATGGATCGCGCGCTCCAGCTCATCCAGGACGGCGCGACGGTTCAGGCCAAGGAACTCGTCCGCGACGCGGTCCGCGCCGCCGAGCGGGAGTTCGGCCCGCACAGCCCGCAACACGCCAGCGCCCTGAACGACCTGGCGACCGCCTTGCTCTACCTGCGCGAGCCGCGGCGCGCCGTCGAGGCGCTGCGCCGCGCGTGCGCTGTCTACGCCCCCGACGACCACCAGGCGTGCAAGGATCGCCTGACGTACCTGATGAACCTCGGCTACGCCCTCCAGCAGGGCGGCGATCTGGACGAGGCCGAGCGCGTCCTCCGCGACGGGCTCGACGGGCGACGGCTGTTCTATGGGCGCAAGCACGCTGGCTACGGGTTCGGTCTGGAGCCGCTCGCCGACCTGCTCCTGCGCCGCGGCCGACTGGACGAGGCGCTGAAGCTGATCGACGAGGCGGTCGATAATTTCTGGGCCAACAGCCACCCGCGCATCGCCACCGCTCTCGCCCTGCGTGCGGTTATCCTCAAGGCGCTCGGGTCGGACGGCGATCCGTTCGAGGGGCTCGACCCGCTGCCCGACGACATCATCGCCGAACTCGCCGAGGTGCTGCTTGGCCGGGTTGACTACGAGCACCCGTCCCGGGCCGTGCGGCAGGCGGTGAGCGACCTGTTGCCGATGCTGGTGAAGCGCTTCGGCGAGGCGCACGATCTGGTCCTCGCCGGCCTGCAGCACGTCGCCAACCTGGAGCGGCACCTCGGCGACCATGAGGCGCGCGTGGACGCGATCCGCCGGGTCATCGGGATCTGCGACGGCGCCGAACGGCCCGACGTCGCGCTGAGCGCGACGCAGGGACTGGCGCTGGCGTTAAGCGAAGCCGGCCAGAATGACGCGGCCGAGGCGGCCTACCGCGACGCGCTGGTCCGCGCGGCAGCGGCCGGCAGCGCGGCCACGCGCTCGCAGGTTTTGCGCAACTTCGGTCTGTTCCTGGCCGAGCAGGAGCGGCGGCCCGAGGCCGAGGGACTGCTCCGCGAGGCGGTTCAGGCGGCCCTGCTGGCCGATGACGCCGAGATGCTCGGCCGGGCGCGCGTGGCACTCGGCGTCTTCCTGCAGCACGGCGGCGATGCGGAAGGTGCGAAGGCCATGTTGATGGAGGCGGTGCGAGGGTTGGATCCGGCGCACCCGGACGCGATCTGCGCACGCAGCCACCTCGACGCCCTCCTGGCGGGTGGGTCGTGCGGCTGCGGCGACCAGGGCAAGGCGGTGGCGGAGGCGTGCCGTGAGTTCATCCTCGCCCGCGTGCCGCAGGGGCTCCTCAGCGAGCTGAAGGTGGAGAACCAGGACAACGACCTGGCGGTGCAGGTCTTCCTCGATCGCGAGCCGACCCCGGAGGAACTGGAGCAGCTCGAACGTATCCTCCGGCACGGCGTCGAGACGTTCCGGCGCCGGCTGCGCGAGGGACTCGGACCGACCGCCTTCCCGAGGGACAACGAGGGGGCCACACCCGAATAGCCCCAGCGGACCGTCACCGCCCCCGCAACTCCTTCAGGAAGGGAATCCATCCGGGGTGGTCCCGCAACCCCGCGAAGGCGTCCTCTGTCGTCAGGGCGTGGATCCGTTCGGGGGTTGCGAAAGCCCCGCCGGTCGCGGCGCGGCGGAGGAGCGCCAGCCCGCAGCCCGCTTTCTCCAGTGCCTCCGCCGCCCGACCCTCGCGCCGCGCGAAGGCGGCCGCACGACCGAAGACGCGCGCCAATTCCTCGGCGTCATCCGGCAGAAGCGCCCCCTTCGCCAGCTCTGCTGCCGCCGCCGTCGCCTCGGCCCAGCGCCCCAGTTCCGTGAGCACGTAGGCCCGCTCTGCCCGCACCTGCACCTGGCGCGGGCCGCGGATGAGCGCCACCACCCGGTCCAGGGTCTGCAGCGCATCGGCGTGGCGGCCCAGCTGCCGGCAGGCGTGAACGCGGTGGCGCAGCGTGGCCACCAGGACCGTGTGTGCGTCGGCGTGCTGCGGCTCGGCCTTCACCACGCGCTCCAGGATCGCGGCGGCCCGGTCGAAGGAGGCAATCGCCTCCTCGTGCCGGTTCTTGCGGTGGGTCAGGAAACGCCCCAGGTTCGAGTGGCTCATCCCCAGCCCGACGGCGTGGGCGCTGACGGCCGGGTGGTCGCGGGCCAGCGCCTCGTACCCGGCCAGCGCCTGCCGGAGCAGCGGCTCAGCGTCCGCGGTACGGTTCATCGCGCCGTACAGATCGCCGAGGAAGAGGCGCGTGCGCGCCAGGCTCCCGAGGTGCTCCGGCAGAGTGCCGCCCTTCGCCGCCAGCGGCTCCAGGGTCGCGAGCGCCCGCCGGTAGGAGCCGACCGCGTCCGCGTACTTCTCCAGGCGCTCCTGCGCCATGGCCTGGTTGAAAAGGCTGACGCCGAGCTGGTGGCGGTACTCGGCCACCCACGGCAGATCCCGCACCAGCGCCTCCCGCACCGGCACCGCCTTCCCCTGCCAGGCGAGGGCGTCCTGGTGTTTCCCGCGCGCCAGCGCGAGGGCGCCGAGGTTGTTCCAGGTGCCGGCCAGGCCGTGCCGATAGTTCGGGTCGCTCGGGCGGGCGGCAACCAGCTCCCGATACCCGGTCTCGGCCTGCCGGAATGCGGCGTCCGCCTCCTGGAAGCGCCCCGCGAGTAGGTGCCAGTTACCCAGGTTGTTCAGGCTGGTGGCGCGGTCGTCGCGATACTCGTTCACCTCCGGGCGGTCCCGCCCCAGGCGCTCGAAGATGGCGAGCCCCTTTTCCTGCAGCCGGACCGCCTCCTCGCGCCGGCCGGTTTCGCTGCGGATCAGCGCGAGCAGCAGGTACGCCCGCCCCTGCAGCGCTTCCGCCTCCGGGTCCGGGGCCGGCCGAGAGGTGATCTCCTCGCACAGCGTGACCGCCTTTTCCAGCAGGGTCTGGCGCAGCTCGTCCAGGTCGTGGACCCGCAGGCGCGGGTGGCGGCTGACGAGCAGGAGGTGCTGGCGGACGGCCTGCAGGGCGGCGGCGAGGTTGCGCTGGGCCTGCGCCTGGTGTGCCCGCGCCTGGTCGCGCTCCTCCGCCAGCCGGGCGTTGAAGATCGTACCGAGTACGACCAGCGCGACCGCGGCCAGCGTGCCGACCATCAGGAGCGACGCGACCGCCGGCCGGCGCCGCGCCCACTTGCCGACCCGCTCCCACCAGGGTGACCGCCGGGCCAGCACCGGCCGGCCGTCGAGGAACCGCCCGAGGTCGTCGGCGAGGGCCGCAGCGCCGGGGTAGCGCCTGTGCGGATCCTTCTGCAGACATCGCAGGCAGATCGTCTCCAGGTCGCGCGGCAGGTGCGGGTGCAGGCGGCTGGGCGGCAGCGGCTCCTCGGTCAGCACCTGCTTCAGCGTCGCCAGCGGCGTCTCGGCCCGGAACGGCGGCCGGCCGGTCAGGAGTTCGTACAGGATCGCGCCCAGGGCGTAGACGTCGGCCGCCGGGCCGACCGCTTCCGGGTCGCCCCCGGCCTGCTCGGGCGGCATGTATCCCGGCGTGCCGAGGACTGCCCCGGGCTCCGTCAACACCGCCCCGGGGACACCTCTCAGGATCCGCGCGAGGCCGAAATCGACGACCTTCGGCCCCCCGTCGGCCGTCATCAGGACGTTGGACGGCTTCAGATCGCGGTGAATGATGCCGTTGTCGTGAGCGTGCTCGACCGCGGCGCACACCAGCCGGACGAGCCGGACGCGCTCGCGCGTCGGCAGACGCTGGGCGTCGCAGAAGGCGTCGATCGGCCGCCCGTCGAGGTACTCCATCACCAGGTAGGGCAGGCCGTCGGGGGTCGTGCCGCCGTCGAGCAGGCGGGCGATGTGGGGGTGGTTGAGGCGGGCGAGAGCCTGCCGCTCAGCCCGGAAGCGGTCCACCAGAGCGGCCGTGTCCAGGCCCGAGCGGATCACCTTGATGGCGACCTGCTGGTGGTAGTCGCCGACCCGGGTCGCCAGGTAGACGCTGCCCATTCCGCCGCTGCCGACCGGCCGCTCTACCCGGTAAGGGCCGAGGAGGGCGCCGGTCAGTGAACTCGCCGTGCCGGTTTCCCAGGGGCGCGGCAGCGGCAGGGTTGGCGCGCCGTGCGGCGGGCCGGGGTCGTGGGCCAGCAACCCCTCGACCTCGGCGCGGAGCGCGTCGTCGGCCCCGCACGCGCGGTCGAGGAAGGCGGTCCGATCGGCCGCCGGCAATTCGACCGCCCGGTCGAACAGCGCACAAGCCTGGGCATAGCGCTCGGGGGTCATGAATTTGACCTTCGCAGCAAACGGGGTGGACCGCTCACTGGCGCTCGCGGCTGGTACACACGGATAGTCCGAGGTTCCAGTGGTTAGCGCTGCGCGAACCCCCCTCTTACTCCCCCGGACCGGCCCCCTTGTCCTTGGGAGCGCCCGGCGGAACCTGCCCCGGCGGGATCAGGGCGCGCAGGCGAGCCTGGATCTGCCGGAGTACGTCGGGCGGCGCTTCCGGGGCCGCGTTGATGTCCCTGGCCGCCTGCGGCACCATCCGGCTGAGGTGGTAGGCGGCCAGTTCGCGGATCGGCAGAGGCAGCTGCGGGGCGGTCAGCTGCGCGATCAGCACGTCGTAGGTCTCCGGCCGAGCCCGGGCGGCGGCGGAGAAGCTGTGGAGCAGCGCGACAATGCTGTCCGCCTGCACCTTCGGGTAGTCCTGCTTCTGCAGCTGCTCGACCAGCAGGTAGTCGTTGTTTCGGCTCGATCCGCACCAGTGGCGAAGCGTGTCGATGGCCGTCTGCCGCACGTCCTGGCGCTTGTCGGCCAGGGCGTTCACCAGCTGTGGCAGCATGTCCAGCGCCCCGTATGCCCGGACCGACAGCCTGCGCACCGGCACCTCGTTCGAGTCCATCGCCTTGAGCAGTCCCAGTTCGACGGCGCGGGCGCTCAGATCCACGCTCAGCTGACGGGCCGCCCGCTCCATGTCCGCGCGTCCCTTCTCCAGGTCGGCCCGGATGTTCTCCGGGACGTCCTTGGGGATCGGCGGCCGGGCGCTGACGAACTCCGGAACCTTCTTCAGCGCGAACGGCCCCTTCGGCCCTTCGAGGCTGTTCCAGTGAATCAGCGACGGGCCGGGCGGGGCGTTCAGCGTGTACGTATCGTTGCCTCCGGGCCGGACGGTGGCCGAACCGCTGACGACGATCAGCCCGACGTTGGAAACCGGACCAAGGCGAGCCGGGTCTTTCGGGTTGGGGTGGAACGGCTCCTCGGGGCTGTAGCCGCCGGCACGCTCCACCAGAACCTCGGAGTCCTTTTGCTCCAGAATGATGTCCCAGATCTCGATGGACTTCGGGTCGGTCGTGTTCTCGAACCGGACCCGGACCCGAGCCGGCCGGTCGCCGCGCTGGCTGATCAGCAGGATGCGGCCGCGTTCCAGTGTCAGGTCGAGGTCGAGCTGGTCGTGGGCGTGCAGAACGACGCGGGCCTCGTACAGCGGCAGCGGGCCGGGCAGGAACTCCGGGATGGTGCCGGCCAGGACGAGGCGCACCTGGCTGTCGGTCGTGACGGTGCTGCGAAACCCCGGCAGGCTGACGAGCGGGGTCGCGGTCCAGACGCGCGTCGGCTTGGCCTGCCGTTCGAGCCGCACCCACTCGCCCCCCTTGGCCCCCTGCTGGAGAAGGATCGTCGCGGCCGGCGGGGCGGGCGGGTCGTAACGCCCGATCTCCTTGCGGACCTTGCTGGGCGGTTCGAGAGCCACCTCCCCGCTGGGATTGACTACCGGAACCTTCTTGTCCTTCTCGTCGGTCCTGTCCGTCTTCGTCGCGCCTTTCTTGTCGTCGTCGGTCTTGCCCTGCTGCTTACTCCCGTCGGCGGGCGTCTCCCTGTCCTTCTTCGGCACGGCGTCGGCGGCGCCGTCCTTGCCCTTGCCGGGCTGGGCGGGGTTGGCCTTCTTGCCGTTCGCCTTTGCCTGCAGATGGCGCCCGGGGCCTTCCGGCTCGTCGAGGTCGCCCCCGCTGGTGAGGACCACGACGAAGGCGACGATCAGGCAGGCGACCAGGGCCGCCGCCCCGCCGCCGATGACCAGCCAGTTGGACCACCCGCCCTGGCGGCGCAGCGCCGGCAGACCGAGGCGGAGCGTCTCGTCCACCTCCCGCCCCTCGCGCGGCTCGTCGGCGTCGGCCTGGGACGGGGCCGGCGGTTTGCGGAACGGGATGGCCTCGCGCCCCTTGACGAGCCCGTACATGCGCTGCTTCGCGGTCGGCGGCACCAGGGCCGGTTCGCCGAGCACCAGGGTGAGGATCTGATGGCAGGTGGCGACCTCGGCCAGGTGGACGTCGGACGCGAGGCACGTCTGCTCGACCTCCGCCAGCTGGTCCGGGTCAAGCGTGTTGTCGAGGTACTCGGCGATGGTGTTCGGGTCGAGTCGAGCGCCGGGGCCGGTTTCGGGCGGCGTGGTCAGCCGCCGACGGTGCGTCACTTGCTTGATGCGGGTGATCAGCTCCTGAGCGGTATCGCTCTCGGCCACCTTCTGGCCGATCAGCCGCGCCTGGGCCGGCTCCAGGGTGTCGTCGAGGTACGCCAGCAGGGTCCGCAGGGTAAGACGCAAGGGAGTCATGATTCCTCGTTCGTGCGAGCAGGGCCAATCGGGCGAAGCACTCCACTGTTATTAGTGGGGTTCGGCCGGCGTTTTCGTTCACCATTTTTTGTGACGGGTCGTTCGGCCGGGTCCGGTGGGGCGGTCAACCCTCGCACCCGGCGACCCGCCGCGCCTGCTCGACATCGGTTTGGAGCTGGCGGACCAGCTCGGCCGGGCCGGCGAACGGGCGCGTGTCGCGCAGGCGCTGGAGGAACTCGACCGCCAGCGGGTGCCCGTACAGGTCGCCGGTGAACCCGATCAGGTGGACTTCCAGCTTGCGCACGTGCTCGCCAAAGGTCGGGTTCGGCCCAACGTTGGCCGCGGCTGGCCAGGCGCGCCCGTCGTGCCAGGCGCGCACCGCATACACACCGTCGGCGGGGAGGAGGGTCGCGACGTTTGCAACGTTTGCGGTGGGAAAGCCGAGCGTCTGGCCACGCCGCTGGCCGGTGCCGACGAGCCCCTGCACCCGGTACGGTCGGCCGAGCAGGCGGGCCGCCTCATCGACGGCGCCGCCCGCCACCGCCTGGCGCACCCGGCTCGACGACACCGGCCGTCCATCCACGACGAGGGGCGGCACCGGGGTGCAGCCGATGCCCGCCTCGCGGCAGAACGCGGCCAGCATTTCCACATCGCCCTCGCGATCGCGTCCGAAGCAGAAGTTGAACCCGGGGACGACCGCACGGACCGCCAGGTTCGCGATCAGGACGGCGTCGAAGAACGCGCGAGCGCTCAGCTGCAGCAGGTCGTGGGTGGTGCGCAGCACGACGACATGGTCCGCCCCGTAACTCTGCAGCAGGCCGGTGCGGTCGGCGAGGGTGGTCAGAACCGGCTTGAACTGGTCGGGGCGCAGCAGTTGCAGCGGGTGGGGGTCGAAGGTGACGGCGACGGCCAGCACGCCGCGGACGTCCGCCTCGGCCCGGAGAGCGGCGAGCAGGGCCTGGTGGCCGCGGTGGACGCCGTCGAAGTTGCCGATGGTCGCCGCCCCACCCCGGACCGCCGACGGAAGGGTGTCGTTGTAGTGGATCGTGTAAACGGCCATGACGCTGCGCTGACTCCTGTTTGTGCCTATCATCGGGACGCGGCGCGCGGCCGTCCACCAAAGTTGGCTTCTCGCGCCGGGCGGTTTTCAGGAGAATAACCACCGACAGGGCGAATGGCGGCTCTTCTCCCCCTCTCCCACCAGGGGAGAGGGGGAGAAGCAGGCCCGCCGATCGTTTGAGCATGAGGGGCATGGCCCGTAAGCTGTGGGCCTTTCCGACAACCCCAGGCGAGTGAAAGGGCATTCATGGACCTACTCGAGCAGGCCGACCCGGAAGTCTGGCAGGCGATTCAGAACGAGCGTCGGCGGCAGCAGGACGGGCTGGAGATGATCGCGTCGGAGAACTACGCCAGCCCGGCGGTGATGGCCGCCCAGGGGAGCGTCCTCACCAACAAATACGCCGAGGGCCTGCCCGGCCGGCGCTACTACGGCGGTTGTGAGTACGTCGATGTCGTCGAGCGCCTTGCCATCGACCGGCTGCTGCTGCTGTTCGGAGCCCAGCGCGCCAACGTTCAGCCGCACTCCGGCGCGCAGGCGAACATGGCGGTCTACTTCGCCTGCCTGCAGCCCGGCGACACCATCCTCGCGATGGACCTGGCCCACGGCGGCCACCTGACGCACGGCATGCACCTGAACTTCTCCGGGAAGTGGTATCGGGTCGCCGGCTACGGGGTGCGCCGCGACGACGAGCGCATCGACTTCGACCAGGTCGCCGCGCTGGCCCGCGAGCACCGGCCGAAGCTGGTCGTCGCCGGCGCCAGCGCCTACCCGCGCGAGATCGACTTCGCGCGGTTCGCGGAGATCTGCAAGGAGGCCGGGGCGCTGTTCATGGTGGACATGGCCCACATCGCCGGACTGGTCGCCGGCGGGCAGCACGGCAACCCGGTCGAGTTCGCCGACTTCGTCACCTCGACAACGCACAAGACGCTGCGCGGGCCGCGCGGCGGAGTCGTCCTGTGCCGGCAGGAATGGGGCCAGAAGATCAACTCAGCCGTCTTCCCCGGCCTGCAGGGCGGGCCGCTGATGCACGTCATCGCGGCCAAGGCGGTCAGCTTCGGCGAGGCGCTGCGGCCGGAGTTCCGTGCCCACGCCGCTCAGGTGGTGGCGAACGCGAAGGCGCTCGCCCACGAGTTGCAGCGGGTCGGGTTCCGGCTGGTGTCGGGCGGGACGGACAACCACCTGCTGCTCGTGGACGTGGCGTCGCGCGGCTTGACGGGCAAGGTGGCGGAGGAGGCGCTCGACCGGGCCGGCATCACGGTCAACAAGAACAAGATCCCGTTCGACGCCCGGCCGCCGCTCGATCCGTCGGGGATCCGGGTCGGGACGCCGGCACTGACGACGCGCGGGATGCGCGAGCCGGAGATGCGCACCATCGGCGGCTGGATCGGCGAGGTGCTCACGGCCCCGCAGGAGCCGCAGGTGGTGGAGCGCGTGCGCGGTCGGGTGCGCGAGCTATGTCAGCAGTTCCCGGCGCCGGCGAATTAGAGCGCGGGGCAACCCCTCCCCGGTTCAGGGAGGGAGGCGGGAGGAGAGAAGGATCCAAAGCCCACGGAACGCGGCCCGTGGGCTTTAACTCCTCACTCCCCGTCTCACCCCAGCTGTGCGCGGCTCAGCACCGTGTAGATCGGCCCCTGCGGCGTTAGCTCGCTGCCCATCACGTGGACCGCGCGCACCAGCGTCTCGCCGCCGCGCCAGCCGGCCTGCCGCGCCAGCGCCGTCGCCAGCCCGTCGGCCGACCGCTCGCTCCGCACGCGCCCGAGCGTGATGTGCGGCGTAAACTGACGCTCCTCGCGGCGATAGCAGCCCAGCTCCAGCAGCGGCGCCTCGATCGCGTCGTGCAGGGCGCACACTGCCTGCGTTCCGTCACCGACCCCGGCCCAGAGGGTGCGCGGCCGGCGCGGATTGCCGAAACAGCTCGCCCGCTCCACGGTCATCGCGAACCCGGGCTGGGTCGCCGCCGCCTCCCCCACCGCCCAGCACACGGCCGGCAGGTCGCGCTCGTCCACCTCGCCGAGGAACAGCAGCGTGACGTGCAGGTTCGCCGGCTCGACCCACTTCACCTCGGCGCCGCTGCGGCCAAGTTGCTCCTGCAGCGCCACCAGCCGGGCACGGATCTCCTTGCCTGGATCGATCGCGATGAACGTCCGCGTGCGCGTCATGACCTCGTCCCTCCTTCCACTTTCCGGGCGCCCCTGCTACTTCCGCGGCGAGATGTAGCCGACCATTTCCTCGGCGCCCGCGACCACCAGGCAGCCGCGTCCGTAGGCCATGTTGCCCGGCCGCAGGTGACGCAGCCTCGTCGGGTCGATCGTCTCCGGCCCACGCCCCTGCCGGCCATCCGCGGCGCTGAGCAGGCGCAGCGGCAGCCGGTCGTCCTCCGTGGGCCACAGCACCCATCCGCCCGCCAGCAGCCCGCGTCCGAACCCGCCGAGACGGCCGACCGCCGGTTGGGTCCAGCCAGACTCGTCGTCGCCCGTGTGCGCGTCCAGGGCACGGATGCCGCGCGCCGTTGCGAACACCAGCCGGCCGTCGCTCACCCCGATTAGCTGCACCACCGCCGTCCCCTCGCGCTCCCACAGCGTGCGTCCCGTCTCGACATCCAGGCAAAAGATCCGGTCACTGTCGAGCGGGGCGACGAACAGTCGCCGATCGACCGCCACGCACGGAGCCGGCCCGCACGGCAGATGCTCGTCACTGGTGCCGGCTGGCGTCTGGCTCGGGTAGCGCACGCCCCAGAGCGGCTTGCCGGTCAGCCCGTCCACCGCGACGACGGCGCCCGCGTGGGTGCAGTAGACGACGATCCCGCCAGCCAGCGTCAGCAGGTGGTGCCGGAGCCGCGGCGGCTCGCCTTCCGGCCGCGGCGCGTCGCACAGCTTTCGCCGCCAGCGCCGCGCTCCGGTCTGCGCATCATGACAGACGAGGGCCGCCGCCGTCCGCCCGACGGTGAGCGTGGTTTCGACCGCGTAGGCCCGACCGGCGTGGACCAGCGGGGCGCCCTCGAACGCCCCGCGCGCGCCGGGCTCGCCGTCTGCCGCCTTCACCACCCAGCGCTCCCGCCCTTCGCGTCCCCCGGCCGTTAGATCGAGGCACACCAGGTAACTGTGGGTTTGCTCTGCGCCTGGCGCGCCCTTGCCCGGCGGGGCGAGCGCCTGCGTCCCCAGCCGCGCGTACACCCGCCCCTCGGCGGCGGTCAGGGTGTAACCGAGGCCGGGAGGCGCGGGCAACCGCAGACGCAGTCCGCCCGCGCCGCGCGCGTCGTCTCCGGTGCGCAGGTCGTAACGGAAGGCGAGTTTGCCGGTGCGGAGGCGGTACGCCGACACATGGCGGGCGTCGGCCACCAGGACGCGCTCGCCGGCAACGATCGGGTGGAAGGCGAGCCGGCGGGCGGTGAGGGCGCGCGGCTCGTTGCGATTCACGCCGGGCGGCTCCCCGTCGGCGTTCGGCGGCTCAAGCCGCACGCGCCAGGTCGGCCCGTCCGTCCACAGCCGTCCGGGCAGGGCGTCGGGGAGGACGCGCTGGCGCGACGGACTACCGGCGAAGGTCGGCCAGTCCTCTTCCTCCGGCGTGAGGGGGCCGCGCATGCGCTCGCGCAGCAGCCCGCGCAGAGTGTCCGCGTATCGGCCCGTGTTGCCCGCGAGCCGGCCGGCCGCCTCGCCGTGCCGCGCCTGGAACTGGCGCACCTCGGCCTCCGCCTGGCGCACGTCGCCGTCGAACACCAGGGCGAGGATCTGTTTCGCCCGGGTGCGCGCCGGGTCGAGGGCGGGATCCGGGAACGCGAGGCGGTCCGGATTCAGTCGTGACATGGCGCTGTCACTTACCGGGGGGACGAGGAGCAACCACCAGCGGCGGGCGGCGGCGAAATCGCCCCGCTCGAACGCCAGGTCGCCGAGCAGATCGAGGGCGCGCTCGGCCGCCCGGGTGCAGAACGCCTCGTCCACGATCCGCCGCAGCAGGTGAACGTCGCGGGCTGGCGCCGCCTGCCGGAGCCATCTGTCCGCGAGCGGTTCGGCCCGGTCGCGGTAGAGCTTCAGCGCGGCGGGGGGCAGGGCGGCGATGCGCAGGTGGCACAGGCGGCGTAGCTGGACGCTGCGGCGGGCCGACCCGGCCCGGTCGGCGGGCGTCGTCTCCGGCACGAGATCGTCGCCCCCGTCCAGGAGGAACCGTCGATATTCTTCCACGGCGTCGGCGTGGTTGCCGCGGGCGGCCAGCCGGTCCGCCGCCGCCAGCCGCCCGAGCGCCTCGCGGACCTCGCCAGCGAGCCGGATCCGGCGCAGCCGTTCCCCGGCAGCGGGTGGCTGACGCGCGCCGCCGCGCGGGGCCACGAGCCCCGCCAGGGCGCAAGCGACGGCCAGGACAGCGGTCACGGACAGGCTACGTTTCACCGCGAACTCCTCCGCCCCTCGACTCGGGCCGGGTGAGCGGCCAGTCTCTGTCAGCGTATCCGACCTCCCGGAGATGCCAAGGCGTCACGCGGTCCGCGCCCCCGCCGGACCCGTCGGCGCGAATCGCGTGCCAGACTTCCCGGGAAGGCCGTTCGTGCAGAGTCAAGGCGGATGGTATGCAAGGGGTTTCCGTCAAGCCCACGGGTGGCGCCCCGCGGGTCAGATCCCCAGCACTTCCCCCCACGGGTGGCGCCCCGTGAGCTTTACCAACAAACGGTTATACCCCGTCCACCTCGAACCCTCTCCCACCAGGGGCGAGGGGAGAAGCAGCCGCGCCGCTCATTTGGTCGATTGGGACGTGTGGTCGGCAGTCTTCCGCTCGTGTTCGAGGAGGGTCTTCTTGCGGTCGAGCCCCCAGCGGTAGCCGCCCAGGTTGCCGTCGCCGCGCAGGACGCGGTGACATGGGATCACCACCGACACCGGGTTGGTGGCGCAGGCACGCGCCACGGCGCGGGCGGCCGTCGGCTGGCCGAGCGCCTCGGCGATCTCCTTGTAGGTGCGCGTCTGGCCGTAGGGGATCGCCCGCAGTTCCTGCCACACGCGCCACTGGAACGCGGTCGCGCGCACGTCGAGCGGCAACTCCAGGTGCGGCTGCTCGCCCCGCAGGTGCCGCAACACCTCCTCCAGCCAGCCACTCAGCCCATTCTCGCCGGGTTCGCGCTCGGCCTCGGGGAACTCGCGGGCCAGGGCGTCCACCAGGGGGGCGGCGCGCTCGCCGAGGTACAGCGCGCAGACGCCGCGCTCGGTCGCCGCCAGGAGCAGACGCCCGAGGACGCAGTCGGCCAGGGTGTAGCGAATGCGCATGCCCTTGCCGCCGCGCCGGTAGGTGCCGGGCGTCATGCCGAGCTGGTGGGCCGCCCGTTCGTACAGCCGGCTGCTGGAGCCGTACCCCGCCTCGATCATGGCCACGGTGACCGTCCTCCGCGTTTTGAGCCGCCCCTTGAGCCGATCCAGCCGGCAGGCGTCGGCGTACTGGCGCGGCGTGATGCCCATGACTCGTTTGAAGACGCGCTGCAGGTGGGCCGGACTCAGCCCGACCGCGTCGCCCAGGATCGCCAGGGTGAGCGGTTCTTCGAGGTTCGTCTCGATGTGGCGGCAGGCGCGGCGGATCGTCTCGACATGAGGATCGTTGGCGGTCGCGTGGTCGTTGGTCGCGTTCGGCTGGTCCATGAGCGTCACCTCCCCCGCTGAGGATAGCGAACCGGCCGCCGGGGCATCTATCCGATTCTTGCGCCGCCGCGGGGATTTCGCCGAGCCGGGCGCGAGTCCCCGCTCGCCTGGGCTGGTCACGCCGGCGCTCTGGCACCGCCAGGCACCCCCGCCGATAATGCCTTCATGCCGTGTTGTTGCGGGAGCGCCCGAGCTTGCAGCAAGGATCTGCTTACCTGTCGTGGAGGAAGACATGCGACTGACGATGCTGAGTGCCCTGGCGGCTGTTCTGGTCCTGGAGACGGCCGCCGCCCAGGACGAGGCGACAAAGAAGGAGCTGGCGAGATTTCAGGGCACCTGGAAGGTGATCGGGTACGAGGCCGCCGACAAGGAGAAGCCGCCGCCGGGCTTCCTCGAAATGACGCGCTTCGTCTTCCTGGGCGACCGCCTGATCATCAAGCTCGGCGACAAGCAGACCGAGGAGACCGCCTTCAAGATTGACCCGACGAAGAAGCCCCCGACCATCGACATCCAGTCTTCCAGGGGACCGAACAAGGGCAAGTTCTCCGAGGGGATCTACGCCTTCGAGGGGGGCACGCTGAAGATCTGCGCCGGCGCGCCGGGCCAGAAGCGGCCGACAGCGTTCAAGAGCGAACCCGGGTCGAAAACGGCGGTGATCACCCTGCAGCGCGACAAGAAGTAACGGGAGAACTTCCTCTCCCGTCATCTCGCGGAACACTTCCGGCCTTCGCCGCGTCCAATTCAGGAGCCCCGCACACGGGTAGCCGTGGCGGGGCCATCAGTTCGGACCACGGGGAACGAGACATGCGAGGCGTTTCTCTCGGCCTGGCCTGCGTCCTGGCGCTGGTTTCAATGCGGGCGCCTGCGGAAGGTGGGGAAACCGCTCCGGCGCGACTCGTCCAGCGTCTGGGGAGCGCCCGCTACGCCGAGCGCGAGGCGGCGGCGCGACAACTGCAAGCACTCGGTGAGGCGGCCCTGCCGGCCCTGCGCCAGGCCGCTCGCGGCTCCGAGTCGGAGGTGCGCCGCCGGGCCGAGCAGCTCATCCCGCTCATCGAGCGTCATGTGGAGGCCGCCCGCCTGCTCGCCGGTAAGCGCGTCCGCCTGAACCTGAAGGGTGCGACGATGCAAGAGGCGATTCGTGCTCTGACAGCCCAGGCGGGACTCGCCCCCGAGGACGTCGCGTTCTCCGAGCCGATCAAGAGCCCGGCAACCCGCGTCACCCTCGACACCGGCGAGATGACCTTCTGGGAAGCGCTCGACCGCCTCTGCCTGGCGGCGAACCTTGCCCTGCAGCCGGCAGGGATCGCCGGACCGAGCCGCTTCCCCTACCCCGACGAGGCTGAGGTGCTGACCGGCGACGCCGCGGGGGCGCCGGTCCGCCTGTCCGACAAACCGGGCCGGCCGCTGCCGACGTTCCGCGCCGGCCTGCTGCGGCTGGACGTCGTGCTGCCGCCATCGTGGCCTGGTGGGGCGCGCGGAGAACCAGCAGCGGATGAAACGGGTTTCGTGGTCGAGGTGCGTCCCGAGCCGCGCCGACTGTGGAGCGGTGCGGCGGCGGTGCGCATCACCCGCGCCGTGGACGACCGCGGTCAGATGCTGCGGCAGGTAGCCGCCGAGGTCGTCGGCCCGCCCGATCCCACCCTGAACACCCCAGGCCGTGTCGCCCTCTGGGATGGCGTCTCCGGCCAGCCGACGGCGCCCGTCTCGGGGTTCGCCACCCTTCCAGTCCGGTTGAGCCCGGGTAAGCTGCCGTCGGCGCGGTTGAAGGAGGTCGAGGGCATTGTGACCGTGCGCCTGCCGACGACGCGCAAACTCCTCGTGGTGGACGACGTGTTGCAGTCGCAGGGCACGACGGTGCGCGACGACTCGGGGCGGTTCGCGACGGTGCTGCGCGTGACGCGCGACGCTGGCGCCGTCGAGGTCTGCGTCCGGGTACAGCCCCAGGGAGGGCAGGGCGCGGCGGGGTTCCAGGTCGTCCGCAATCGCAAGGGCGTCCTCTGGGTACGCGGCACCGACCGGTCGCCGCTGGCGGAGATGGCGCTGCTCGACGCGAAGGGGAACGTCCTGGCGCGGACGACGAAACGAGCACTGATCCCGAATCCGAACGGCGGATTGCTGCTGGAGTTCGTTGTGCGCTGCCCGCTTACCCCGGGCGCACCGGAACCAGCGCGGTTGGTGTGCAGCGGGCCGGTGGTCGTGTCGCTCGACGTGCCGTTCACCTTGCGTGACGTGCCGGTTTCGGCCAACGCGCTGCCGGCCGTAGCGATCTCGCCTGGGAACCCCTATATGCCTGCGCCGTGAGGTTTATCGCACCCGGTCGATTCACCGCATCCCGATCAGTTTGACTGGCTGTCATCATTGATCGTCCCGGAAACGTCGGCTGTCTCCTCGGCCAGCGTCACTGCTACGTCATCGAATCGGTCTGAGCAGGCGGCCCCGGCTATTTCGGCGCCGTCAGCTTCGGGAAACACACCACGTTCAGCTGCGGGTAGATGTCCATCACGTACAGCGACCCGTCCTCCCCAACCGCCATGCCCTGAATGTAGTCCATCTTGTAACGGTCGTTGCGCGTGTAGGCGTGGCGCACCTTGCTCTCGTCCAGCTTCGACAGGTCCGGCACGCCGACCGTCTCGGTCTTCCGCGCCGCCGGATCGAAGCGCATCAGGCGCAGGTGCGGCTGGGCCTTGCCGCCCTTTTCCAGCGGCCCCTTCGTCGCGAGCGAGTAGTAGAACTTGCCGTCCTTGCCGAACACGCCCGCGTGGATATCCTGCGCCGGCATGCCGCGCGGCGCGGCCGGCGCCACGTTGCGCACCGTTACCTCGGGGAACGGTCCCTTCTTGCAGTTGGCGACGTCGAACTCCATGACCCACGGGTGGGCGATGCCGGCGCCGTACAGCTTGCCGTTCGGCCCCATGCGGATGACGTAAGGGGCGCTGTAGTGCCCTGGACCCTCGACGCGCACCTTCAGATCCTCGACGTACCCGGTCTGCGGGTCGTACCGGCACAGGTAGTCGCCACGGCCGGTGGTGTAGACCGCCCCGTCCTTGCCGATCGCCATGTAGCGGCACGCCGCGCCGACGTGCCCGCGCTCCTCGACCTTGCCGGTCGCGACGTCGTAGGTCAGAAACAGGTTCTTCGGTTCGGTCCGGTAGTAGAGGCGGTTGCGCTGCGCGTCCATCACCCCGCCCATCAAGCCCTCGTGCTGCTTGAGGATGCCCATGCTGCGGCTGAAGCCCGTCTTCGCGTCGTAGTAGCACAGGTGGCCGCCGGGGTAGCCCCGGCGGTCCTCCGCGTACTCGGGCCGCGTCTCGAAGATCTCGTGCGCCTGCTTGCTGACGAACCAGATGCGGCCGTCCGGCCCGATGACGATCAGCCCGTGGATCTTCCCCTGCGTGCTGATGCCGGCCAGCATCTCGCCGGTCAGCTGCCGCAGATTCACCACCTTCTCCATGAAGTGCTTGCGGGTGCGCGGATCGAAGCGCAGCAGCCATGCATAACCGCCGTAGCGCGTCGCGCCGACATAAACCTTGCCGTCGCGGCCGACGTTGATGGCGGTGTAGCCGGAGCCGTCCGTCGTCGTCCCCTCCGGCGCGAAGACGACAAAGCACATCAGTGTCCGCGGAGCGTCGGGGTCGCTGCCCTCGTCGAGCGTTGGTTTGACAGGGACCGCCTTGCGCGCGGGCTTCGCGGCGGGCTCGGAGGAGTACCGGACCAGGCGGCCGATGCGGTCGTGCTCGCCCGCGTAGATGGTGCCGTGCTCGTCGCAGACCATCGCCCCGAAGCCGACCATGCTCGGCTGGCCGTCCGCGTGGGGGATGCCGTGCGGGACGAGGGCCGAGGTTGCGCCGCCGTGCGCGGACGTGAAGCCGCGCGGCATGCCCTCGCGCTCACCGACGACGCCAACGAACTCATGCCCCTTCCCACCCTTCCCGAACCCTTTGCCGCCCCCTCCCCCGCCACCACCGCCCCCCTTGGCGCCGCGGCGCCACACCAACCCCTGAATCGTCCCCTGCGCATGCGGGCGGCCGCGCGGACGGAGCGCCAGGTTGTCCTTGCCGTGGATGCGCAGCTCGAAGAGGTGGCCCTCGGAGGTGCCGCCGACGATGGACGAGTAATCGCCGTCCTCGCCCCTGCGCTGGTGCAGGACGGCAGCGTCGAGACTGGTCCACGGCTCGCGCCCGGCGGAGGCGGGCAGGCTGAGGGCAAGTTTCTCCAACCGTTTCGCCTGGAAGTCGTAGCGATACAGCACGCCCCTGGCGCCGGCGGTGTAGGCGCCCGTGCCCGGATCGACCACGATGGCGCGCGACACCTGGCGCGGGTAGCTGACCTGCTCCTTCGTGCCGCGGTTCAGGTCGGCGGCGTGGCGCGGCTCCTCGAAGGTGCGGTAGCCGGCGATGGCGCCGTGATCCTTGAACGTGCGGGCCTTCAGGTCGCAGGTGAAGAAGTGGCCATCGGGCCAGGTATTGCCGACGATGGTGTGCGATGGCTCGTCGTAAGCGAGGGTGTAGATGCCCTGCCCCGGAACCGGCACGCCGAGATCCTCGACCTTCGCCGGCTTGCCGTCGGCGACGGTGAAGCGGTAGAGCCGGCCGACCGCCTTGAGGTCGGTGCGGACCGCGATGCCGGTCGGGTCAGCCTGCGTGCCGCCGATCAGCGAGCCGTCGGGCAGGCGCACCAGCGCGTGGGCAAAGCCGACGCCTCCGTCGAGGCGCGCCAGGCTTTGCGCCGTGCCCGCGGCCGGGTCGTAGACGAACAGGTGAGCGGCGCGGCCGATGGTGCCGCCGTAGACGCGCCCGCGGTCAGCGAGCGTCAGGCACAGAATGCCGCGCTCGTTGGCCGGAATGACGCGGTCGAGTTCAATCGCCTCGCCCTTCGCGAAGGGCGATTCCGGCGGCACCGGCGGAGCCTTGGCAGGCGCGGCAAGGACGATCAGTGCGGCCAGTGCGAGGAGCCATCGCATAAGTGATCTCGAATGAGTTTGGGTGAGCTGAGCAGGTTGTGGGGCGGTGATGCGGCACACCACCCCGCAACCGTTCGGACGGGGACGCTCAACCTTTCTTCCTCTCGACGCGCACCCCACGCAGGTGGACGTCGTCCCAGTTGCCGGAGTCGTCGAACGACCCGAGCCCGACGCGCCCCCAGGTGAACGTCCGGTCGGTCGCGATCATGGCCGGCGTTTTCATGTCGTCGAAGTAGATCGCAATCTTCCCGTCGCCCGCCGTGCGCACCACCTTCACCCGGTGCCACTGGTCGTTCCAGGGCGTGCCGGGCGTCGTCTGCGTCGAGATCTTCTTGCGGGCGGCGCCGTTGACGATGAAGATCTGGTTGGCGTGATCGTCGGTCTTCTTGCCGAGGTGGACGTAGTAGAAGTGGGCCGGATCCTGGTAGCCGAAGAACAGACACACGTCGCGATGCGCTCCGTCCTTGCCGGTGCTCTGAACGAGCGCCTCCAGGACGAAATCGCCGACCGTGACGCCCTTGACCAACGCGATGTTGAGTGGGCTGCGGTGCGGCGGCTTGTAGGCGCTCTGGCGGAACTGGTTGAAGACCTTGCCGCGTTCCTTGCCGCCGTCGGCGACCTTCCACGCCTTCGCGTCGGTCGGTTCCCAGGCGCCGGCGCCCTTCTCGAAATCGTCCTGGAACAGCACCGGCAGTTCGCCGCTGGCCGCCTGACCGCCAGCACGGGTGGAGACAGCCCACCCCGCGGCGCAGACGGCGAGGAGAGCCGCGGCCCGTAGCAATCGTCGCATGGTGTCCTCCGCTCGGAACAGAGCCCGGCGCCCCCGCGCGGCGGTTGCGGGAGTCGGCGCCGCGACCGAGTCTTTCTAGCCGTCCGCCCGGCGCCGGCCACCCTTGCCAGGCCCCAGGTTTGGCCGTAGGTTACACTCGCTCCGAGATCTCTGCACCGTGGATGTCTGGTCCTGGGTTCTGTTCTGAAAAAGCCCCCAACAGCCACTATCGGTCAGGCCGCACCACACGGTTCGCCTCGCGGCTGCGGACTGGCACATCACCCAGATCTTGCTCAGCGCGGCTACTGGGGATGGGATTGGAGCGCCGGCCGGCATGCCGTGCATCGTTGATCGACCCGGGCCGGCACGTTTAGCGACCGTTTCCAAACGCCGCAGGAGGGGGCTCCACCCCCCCCGAGCTTGCCTGAAAAATCGGGGGCCGGAGCCCCCTCCTGCAGCGTTTGGAAACAGCTTCCTGGCACATACGAAGAACAGTCTACCGAGGCAGGAGGTTTGTCCATGTCAAGCGCGGTCCCCGACAGCCAGACTTCGCGGGAGCGCCCGCAGAAGGTGATCATCGTCAGCCACACGCCGTTCTTCTACTGGTGGCCGCTCTGGGCGGTCGGGTTCGTGATGGCGGCGCTGACGTACTGGCAAGGTGAGCCGATCGCGTTCCTGCCGCCGGGGACCGTGGCCAAGCAAGGGGTGCGGGTCGAGGGTTCCGACCGACCGCAGAACGTGCTGATCTTCCCCGAGGGGGCATCGCTTCCGGCCGCCTTCGATACCGACGAATACGGCCAACCCCGGCTCCGCATGGCGGCGAGCAATAACCTGGGCATCTTCTGGACGTTGACGCTGTGCTGCTGTGTGATCATCACGCACATCCCGCTCCGCGGGGTCTACTCGATCCTCCTGATTGTTATCCTCATTGCCCTCACCGTCGTATTCGCCCTCCTGGGATGGTGGGATTTCATTCTGCGGTCGATTCAGGGTATCGACATCCACATTACTGCCTCCGGCTACCTGCTGATCTCTTGCTTCCTCTTCGTCATCTGGCTGCTCACCTTCTTGGTGTACGATCGGCTGACGTACATGATCTTCACCCGTGGCCAACTCCGCGTGCGCAATGCGCTCGGCCTCGGAGAGAAGGTGTACGACACCCGCGGCATGGTAGTCAAGAAGCACCGCGACGCCCTGTTCCGTCACTGGTCGCTCGGGTTCGGGTCCGGCGATCTGACCGTGCATACCTCCGGCGCCAACGCCCAGCAGTTCGATATGCCGAACGTCCTCGGTATCGACAGCAAGCTGAGGCTCATTCACACGATGCTTCAGGAACTGGAAGTGGTCAAGGGCCGCTAAGGCGAGCGGACCAAACGGCCACGCCGCTCACCTTTGGTCCGCTCGCGCCAAGCGCGGGAGAAGGCTCGACGCGCGCTGACGCTTCGGACTCGGACAGAATGCTTGCTACGGCGTTTGGTCCGGTAGCTCCAGGATAAGCGGCGCGTCTTCTTCTCCCCTCTCCCCTGCAGTCGAGGGAGAGGGGAGAAGAAGACGCGCCGCTTGCCTAAACAGGCGGGGCCTGGCGCTGCACACCCCGCTTGCGGATACGTCGGCATCGCCACGGGAGCACTCGATGAGCACACAGCCTCAGCTCGACGATGCGGTCGGAGCGGCCTTCGTATCGACTGGCCGCCTGCCACCTCCCGACGCGATCCAGACCCTGGTGGCCGAGGCGCACGGGCGATACAACTCGAACGCCGAAGGACGGAACTCGCAGGTCTACCCGGCGCTGGCCCGGGTGCCCGCCGGCCTCTTCGGCGTCTGCGTGGCGGCCAGCAGCGGCGCCGTTTACGCGGCCGGGGACGCGGACCACCCATTTACGATCATGAGCGTCTCCAAGCCGTTCATCTTCGCCCTGGTGTGCGAGGTACTCGGCCCGCAGGCGGTGCGCGAGAAGGTCGGGGTGAACGCCACCGGCCTGCCGTTCAACTCCCTCGCGGCCGTCGAGGCCAACGCCGACGGCAAGACGAACCCGATGGTCAACGCCGGGGCCATCGCCACGACCAGCCTGGTGCCCGGCGCCGACCTTGACGCCAAATGGAAGTTCATCCACGAGGGTCTGGCGCGGTTTGCCGGCCGCACCCTGCCCCTTAACGACGAGGTCTACGCCTCGGCGTCGGAGACCAACTCCCGCAACCAGAGCATTGCCCGTCTGCTCCAAAGTTTCGGGCGGATCTACATGGACCCGGCCGAGGCAACCGACCTGTACACCAGGCAATGTTCGCTGAACGTCAGCGCCAGGGATCTGGCGGTCATGGGCGCGACCCTGGCCGACGGCGGCATCAACCCGATCACGCGGCAGCGCGTGGTGGATCCTTCCGTCTGTCACTACGCGCTGGCGGTGATGGCGACCGCCGGGCTGTACGAGACCTCGGGCGACTGGCTCTACGACATCGGCCTGCCCGGCAAGAGCGGTATCGGCGGCGGCATCGTCACCGTCTCGCCGGGCAAGGGGGGGCTGGGGACGTTCGCGCCGCCACTTGATAGGGCCGGTAATAGCGTCAAGGGGCAACTCGTCGCCCGGTTCCTGTCGCAGCGGCTGGGGATGGATCTGTTCGTCTCCCGGCCCGAAGCGTAAATAGGTTTCCCCACGGTGCCATCGGCCCCCCACGACGAGAGACAGATACCTTGAGTTCCATTGCCATCATTTTCAGCATCGTCGCCGTGGTCGTGGTCCTTTTCATCTGGGACCGCCTGCCGGTGGTGATCGTCGCCCTCGGCACGGCGCTGGCGCTCTACCTCACCGGCATCCTCGACCTGCGCGCCGCCTTCGCTGGCTTCGGCGACCCCACGGTGATCTTCATCGCGGCGCTGTTCGTCGTCAGTGCCAGCCTCGAGGCTACCGGGGTGACGGCGTGGGCCGGACAATTCCTTGTCACCTACGCGGGCCATAGCCGCGTGCGGTTGCTCGTCCTCATCATGCTGGCGGTGGCGCTGCTCGCGGCGCTCATCAACATCAATGGGTCGGTCCCCGCCCTGATGCCCGTGGTCGTGGTGCTGGCAGTCCGCCTGGGCCACGCGCCGTCGCAGCTACTTATGCCCCTCGCCTTCGCGGCCAGCGCCGGCTCGCTGCTGGCGTTGACGGGCACGCCCGTCAACGTGATCGTGTCCGAGGCCGCCAAGGACGCCGGCGCGGCACCATTCGGCTACTTCGAGTTTGCCCTCGCCGGCATCCCTGCGCTGGCGGGGACCATCACCATCGTCGTGCTCTTCGGCAAGCGCCTGCTGCCCGAGCGGAGCGGGCCGACCATCCCCGCGGACCTCAGCCGGCACGCCCGGACCCTCATCGAGCACTACCGCCTGGCCGACGGGCTGTTCCTGCTTCGGGTACGGACCGGCTCGCCGCTGGTGGGGGCACCGCGTGACGTGGTTGATCTGGGGGGCTACCCGGGCCTGTCCCTGGTGAGCCTCCAGGACGGCGCCGCAGGCGGCCCGCTGGGGCGGCCCACCCTTGCCGAGGGCGACCTGCTCATCGTGCGCGGCGACGCTGAAACGGCTGGCCGGCTGGCCGCCGACAAGGGCCTCGCCTTCCGATCGGAGGAGATGGAGGGCGGCGCCACGCTGTTCAGCCGCACGTCGGGCCTCGCCGAGGTCGTGATCCCGCCGCGGTCCGCCCTGATCGGCCAGAAGGTGTTCCCCGGCATGGTCACCCCCAGCGGCGATCTCATCATCCTGACCGTGCAGCGCGGCGGGCTGGACCGGGGCCTGGAAGAGACCGCCCTGGCCGCCGGCGACACCTTGCTGCTCCAGGGAACGTGGGCAGCGCTCGACAGGCACCTCGATGACCCCGACGTGCTCGTCGTCGATTCGCCGGAGTTGGTGCGGCGCCAGGCCGTGCCGATGGGGTCTGGCTCGATACAGGCCGTCGTGGTTCTGCTGGCGCTGGTGGCTCTGCTGGCGACGGGCGCACTGCCGCCGGTAGTCGCGGGGGTGCTCGCCGCCTGCGCCGTCGTCCTGCTGCGCGTACTCACGGTCGAGCAGGCGTATCGCTCGATCAACTGGACGACGGTCATCCTGATCGGCGCCATGACCCCGCTTTCGACCGCGATGCGCGACACCGGCGCGGCGAAGTTCCTGGCGGACCACCTGGTCGATCTCGTCCGCGACGCCGGACCGACGGCGCTGCTCGCCGGGCTGTTCGTGCTGTCGTCCATCCTCGGGCAGCTCATCAGCAACACCGCGACGGCGCTCATCGTCATCCCGATCGCCGTAACCGCGGCCACGACCCTGGGCGTGCCGGTGCGCGAGGTGCTGATGAGCGTCAACGTGGCCTTCGCCGCCTCGTTCCTCACGCCCGTCGCCACGCCCGTCAACCTGATCGTGATGGGGCCGGGCGGCTACCGCTTCGGCGACTACTGGAAGCTCGGCCTGCCCATTCTCCTGTGGTTCTTCGTGGTGGCGGTTTTCCTCGTCCCGCTGATCTGGTAACCCGGACCCGGCAGGCAACCAGGGACGCCGGGGGGCTCACTCATCCGCCCCTATCTTCTCACCGGCGCCCTGGAGGATGATGTTCGCCTCCTGGCGAGTCAGCACGCTATCGTGCAGCGCGATGTCCCAGGCGGGCTGCAGCCGCGGGTTCCTGTCCACCGCGGCCTTCGTCCTGGTGTAGACCGCGTCGCTGACCGGCCTGTTCTCGATCCACTTCCAGATCGGCCAGGCCGAGAAGAACACCAGCACCGAGATACAAAGGACAACACCGGCCATTTTCATCCGTGGACCCACAGCTATAGCCCTCCAAACAGAACGGTGGTCGGCCCGAGGGGGGGACGTCCCTGTCTGCGATCGACCCACGTTAGTGGTCCGCCACTAGCCCCGAGCGCCAGCGCTCCGGGTCAGTATCCTACCCCGCCGGGGGCCGCTCCAGAGAATACAAGGTAGCCCATCGCGGAGCGAGAGCCCCCTTTTCAGCCCTCCAGAGTCGCCAGAGCCACTGCCAGGCGGCAGCCGTCGAGGAACTCCGGCAGGTTCACGTACTCCTTGATCGTATGGATCTCGTACTGCCCCGCACCGATGGTCACCGTCGGCACGCCGTGCTTGTCGAGCCAGTTGGCGTCGAGGCCGCCGTTGGAGAACACGATACGGCATGCCAGGCCAAGCTTCTCCGCCGCCTTCCTGGCGTGCTTGACCGCCGGAGCGTCGTCGGGCACCTTGAAGGGCGGGTACGCGGGCTGGTGCGTGAATTTCACCTGCGCGGTCTCTCCGCTGGCGTCCTTGACCTCTGCCTGTGCCCTGGCGAACACCTCGCGGTACGCCTCGGTGATGGCCGCGGCGAAGGCGGCCTCGGGGCTGCGGGCCTCGCCCTTGATGTAGACGTAATCGGTGACGACGTTGGTGGCGTCGCCGGCCGCCGTCTTGCCCTCCTTGCCGCCGAAGATTCCCGGGTTGCTCGTGCCGTGGCCGTCGGGCTTGACGACCTTGCCGAACCAGCCGCCACGGTGCGCCTCGGTCAGCGCGATGGAGGCGACGAGCATCGCCGAGATGCCCTTCTCCGGTGCGACCCCCGCATGCGACGCCTTGCCCCTGATCTCGACCTCCCAGTTCTCCTGGCCCACGGCGCCGGTGATCAACGTCGCGGGCACCTGGCCGTCCACGTTAAAGCACATCACCGCACCGCCGAGATCCCTGGGGTCCAGCTCGCGGGCACCGTGCAAGCCGCTCTCCTCGCGGACGGTGAACAGCAACGTGATGGGCGGGTGCGGCAGCTTGTGTTTGAGGAGCGTCTCGGCGAGCGACACCAGCACCGCACAGCCGGTGCGGTTGTCGCCGCCCAGGGCGGAGTTGGCCTCGTTGATGATCTTGTCGCCCTCGCGCTTCGGTTTGGCGCCGGCGCACAGCGGCACGGTGTCGAGGTGCGTGGAGAACAGCAGGCGCGGGCCGGGCCGGGTGCCGGGCAACTCGGCGAACAGGTTGCCGGTCTGCGTCGGCAGGGGGATCTTCTTGTGGACGTTGTCGAAGCGGATGGCCGATGCGGGCACGCCGACCTTCTTCAACTCGTCGGCGACGGCCGCGGCGATGGCGGCCTCCTGGCCGGTGACACCCTCGACCGCGAGGAACCGCATCAGGTGGTCCTCGGCGGACTTCGCGTCCAGGGGGATCGTGGTGCTGCTCATGGCGCAGTCCTTTCCTGGTAGACCCCGCTCGGCTCGCGGGGCCTACTCGGTATTACAGCCCGAAGAGAAAGCCCACGGGTGACGCCCCGTGGGCCAACCCCCGGCAACCTGGCCCACGGGATGCGCCCTGTGGGCTTTCCCAATTCCCTTGGCCCCCCCTTGATCCTGCATTAGAGCGGTAGCAACAGGGGGACCATGAGAACGCATACGATCATGACGACGAAGCTGAAGGGCACGCCAACCTTCACGAAGTCGCCGAAGGTGTAGTTGCCCGGTGTCACCACCAGCGTATTGACCGGCGACGACACCGGCGTCATGAACGCCGTGGACGCGGCCAGGGCCACGATCATGGCGAAGGGGTAGGGCGAGGCGTACAGATCCTTCGCGATCGCCAGCGCCACCGGGGCCATTAGCACGGCCGTGGCGGTGTTCGAGATGAACAGCCCCAGCGCGGCCGTGATCGCGAACAGGCTCCCGAGCACCACATACGTCCCTGCCCCGCCGACCGCGGACATCAAGGCGTCGGCCATCAGATCGACCCCACCAGTCCGCTGGAGGGCGATGGAGAACGGCAGCATGCCGACGATCAGGACGATGGTCTTCCAGTCGATCGAACGATACGCGCTATTGAGGGTGACGCAGCCCAGTGCGCCCATGAGCAGGCAGCCAATCAACGCCGCCTGCACGTTCGGAACCAGCCCGCTGACCATCAGCCCGATCACCAGCGCCAGGCAGAACAGCGCGTGCGGCGCCTTGCCCGCGACCGGCAACACCTCCTCCAGCTCGGCGGGCAGGTTGATGATGACCAGATCCCTGCCGGCGGACCGTAACTCCTCGATGGCCTTCCAGGGGCCGATGAGGAGCAGCGTATCGCCAAGGTGGAGTTCCCGGGTTTGCAGCCCGCGCTCCTGGGCGGCGGTGCCGTGGCGCAGGCCGATCACGGTCAGGCCGTAACGGTCGCGGAACCTGGCCGCGGCCACCGTCTTGCCCAGCAGTTCGGAAGTCGCGGGCAGGATGATCTCCGCCATGCCGATTTCCTGCGATCGATCGGTAAAGTAGGCGCCCGAGAGCGGCATTGCCTCCAGGGCGTACTGTTGCCGCAGCGCCGCGGCGTCGGCGTCCGGCGCGAACAGATCGACGAGCAGGATGTCTCCGGCGCGGAACCTGGCCCTCGCGGTTGGCTGGATGAGTTTGCGGTCGCGCTCAATGGCGACGACGCTTGCCCCGGAGGTGTCGCGCAGCCGCACCTCTTCGAGGGTCTTGCCAACCAGAGGCGAGGCGCCGGTAACGCCGACGCGGTGCTCGCGGCCAGCGAGCTTGTATTCCTCGACCCAATCGGCCAAAGTCGGGCGGCCGCGAGTCCTGGCGCCCTCGTCGTTCCTGTCGGCCAGCCAGCGGCGCGCGAAGACCATGTAGCCAATGCCGAGGATCAGGATCGGCACGCCGAACGGCGTGAAGCTGAAGAAGTGAAATCCGGTGGCCCCGCTGCGGACCAACTCGCTGTTGACCACCAGGTTCGGTGCGGTGGCAACCAGCGTCATCATCCCGCTGATGAGTGCCGCGAAACTGAGCGGCATCATTAGCCGGCCTGGCGAGACGCCCGTGGTCTGGGCGATGCGCAACGCTACCGGGATGAAAATGGCGGTAACGGCCGTGGAACTCATCATCGAGCCGAGCCCGCATACGACCAGCATCAACAGGACAAGGAGAAGGGTTTCGCTGCTGCCTGCCCGGGCGATAAGCCAGTCGCCTAGCTGGCGGGCCACGCCGGTACGCACCAGGCCATCGCCCATGACGAAGAGCGCGGCGATGAGGACGATGTTAGCGTCGCTGAAGCCGGCCAGCGCCTCGCTCACAGTGATGACAGGCGCCCGCGCTATCGTGCCGTCGGGTTCCCGCCTGTCCAGGTGAACGAAGGGCAGCGCGGTCAACATGATGAGCGCCACCGCGTCCATGCGCGGCTTGTTGATCGCGAACATGACAACGGCAGCGGCAAGCAGGGCCAGTACGATTGCGAGTGCGGTCGTCATGACGGCTGATCGGCGGATGGAGCAAGCGCACTACGATGCCCAATGGCGCGGACGGGCGGCCCTTTGCCCTGACAAGGCTGGAAACATATGTACAGGGAGTAACCGGCGCGACTCCTGAGCCTCTCGGCGATGGAGTTAGCCATCGCTACTACTTATAGCCGCGTCGGCGCCGCGGACCAGTGGCTTTTCTGAAAACGCCCAGAATGTTGCCGCGCCGCTCTACTCTCAAAAGTTATACTGGGCAAGGGCGTTGACGCGCTCGGCTCGGCCGCGGTCGCCGTTAAGGTTCTCGCGTTCGCCCCAGAGACACTCGACGCCCAGCGACAGCCGCGGGATCGGGTTCCACCACAGGCTTGCGGCCAGATACCTGGCCCCGGAATAGGTGCTCCCCGGCTGGGCGCCGTGGCTGCCGCTGTTCACACCCGAATACGTTAGCTGGGTGAGCCACTGCTCATTGAACCAGTGCTCGTAGCTGATGACCCAGCCTGCGGTATACAGCACGTCGAAACTGCCGGTCAACGGGTCCGCCTGCCCGTCCAGCCCCAGGCCGACCGAGTCGTTGAGGTAGCGGGCGATGCCCCGGCCGCAGGTAAACTGTCCGACGATGCGGCAGCGCTCCAACCCGGTGGGGTTGTCCTTGCGCGTCGGATTGCCGCCCAGCAAGATCGCCCAGGGGTGGAAGGTCGTACTCAGGCTCAGTCCGTAGCCGGCGCGGCGCGTCACGCCGCCGCCGGTCGGCCGGTAGCCGATCGACCGCAGCAGGCCGGCGACCTGGAGGTGGCCGTAGTCGGTTTCGTAGCGCAGGTGGGTAGCGAAGTCGGGCACGTCCTGGACATTCTGGCCCAGGCCGTTGGTGGCGATGTCGGCGAACGGCTGCTCGATGCCGCCGGCCCAGAAGATCATGTCGGTCACCGGGAGCGTCACGCGAGCGCCGGGGCGGCGCTGGTTGGCCCAGCCGGCCGGCCCCTGGAAATCGACGAGGCTCGGCCAGGCGCTGCCATCCATGAACACCGTGTTCTGCTGGCCGACCCGGAAGTAGCCGTAGTCGATGAAGGCGTGTCGCAGACGGAATGGGTTGCCGCCGCCGCCAGCGGCCTGGCCAGGGCCGTTGAAGAAGTCGCCCTCCACGAAGGTGTGGACGGTCCACTCCTGGAACGAGGTGGGCGTCCAGGTCTCGAAGGCGATGCGGCTCATGCGCGAGGAGAAGGTGAAGTTCTGCCCCCGGCTCTGGGGGACGGGGATCGAACTCGTGACGAAAGCGTCCGGCACGCCGACCGGGTCGAGGTCGTAGAGCGTCTGGAGGCGGACGAAGCCGCGCAGCCGGAAGGAGGTATTCGTTCCCGGCGCCAGGAACGAGCCGGGGAAGATGCCGCGCGTGACGAACTTGTTGCGCTCCTCCGCAGTGACGGGGACCGGGACGGGGACCGGGCTGAACTCCGGTACACCGGGCGTGACCTGCTGGTCACGGGCCTCGTAGCCCGGCGGGGCGTACATGAGTACCGACCGCGGGCTGACCACCGGCCGCTCGTAGAAACTGGGCCGATAGAAGTAGGGCGGCAACGGCTCCGAGATCGGGCGGTAATAGTCCCCCGGCCCCTCCTGCGGCTCGCGCGGGTAACGCCCTGGTGGGGCATAGTCCGCCGGGGGTAACAGCCGGGCCGGGTACAGCGCTCCCTGGTCCGGCTTCTCGGCCAGCGGAATGCCCCCTTCGGGAGCCGGCCTGGTTTCCGGGAAGCCCCCTTCGGGGAATACCTGCGACACGCTGGGCGGTTCGGCCGGGATGGAAGGCTGTGCGATCCGCGGTAGCTGCAGGGGTTGTGCCGCAGCCGGATTGGCGCCGAACCACGTCAGAGCGAGAGCCGCCAGCAGCAAGCAAGGCCTCGTCGAGCTGGCCCAGAACCGCACTCGCATGGCAATCTCCACAGGGAACGGCTGGCCAAATAGCGCAATGTGCCCGCGCGGCGGTTGCGCATTGCAGAGGTGAGCCGCCACAACCCCATTTATCGGCAATGTCGCGTCCCGCACTGGAAGAGGTTTCCGGTTCCGCGAGTTTTGGCGGTTGCCCGCAGGTGCCGGAATCAACTGGAGTGACGATACGCGAGAATGTCGGAAATCGGAGGGGAAAGCTGGTCGAAGAGAATTGGCGTCGGGCGCGGGCTGGCCGTAGCCCGCCTACCCGCCCTACGAGGTGCAGGACCATGCGTCTTCGTCGTTCCTTGCTTCTGGCCGGGGTCGTTGCACTGCTCGGCCCGGCAGCGTTCTACGCGATCGGCCAGCAACCCGCGCCGCCTACGGGTCCGGCGTACCAGATCGTCCTCCGCTCGCGCCACGCCGAGGTCGTGCCGACGCGGACCCGCGAGGCCCAGACCGGCGGCGGGTCGGTGATCGTCGAACAGCCCGAACCGCACACCATCGTCGTCACAATGAGCGGCGCCGCGGTCGCCGGCTCCGACTGTCATGGTTCGTCCGCTGGCATCGCCTTCAGTCTGGAGCAGGATCTGGACATTATTCCGACGCGCAAGGGCTTGCGCCCGCCGCGCGTCGGCATGGTCGGCCGCGTGGTCGGCACGTTGCAAGTGACCGACCCGCGCAAGTGCGGACCCTGCGGCACCGCCGAGCAGGGGCCGGCCACGGCCTGCCTGTCGCTCGCAGAGACAGCGCTGCTGTCAGTGAGCGTGAAGCCGTCCACGGTGGCCTGCGGACAGGAGTTGGCGGTCAACTACCGCGAAGGCCCCGTTGAAAGTCCGGCTGCCGTGGGATCGTACCGCCTCAGCGCAGCGTTCCGCATCGGCGTGACGCAGGGCAAGGGGTTGTTTCACCGTCAGGCGGCGGTCGCGGACTTCGACCCGGCCCCGCAACTCGACGGCTTCTGGTCGGACGCTCTCAGGCCGTTCCGGGCGGTTCCACGCAGGGACTTCGGGTTCAAACTCGTTCTGCGCGCGGTCGAGGACACTGAGGCCGTTCCGCCGAAATGACGCCGGGCCACCGCTGCAAGGCACCCACTCCTCCCAGAACTCCCCGCCGCCACTCAGACGCGGTCCGGAAGCAGGGCTCTGCTTTCCCTCGCACCCCCCTGCCCCCCTCTCCCACCAGGGGAGAGGGGGAAAGCCAAACCGGACACCATCACCCGGACCGCCACTCAGGCCGCGGCGCCGGCGCCACGGCTCAGCTTGCCAGCGCGCGGCACGATTCTACAATGATTCTGTCTTCTTCGCCCTTTCGTATTCCAGCGCGGGCTTACCAGGTCCGCTACTGGTAAGTCGGGCTTCGCGCGCTGGCACTCAGGTTCCCCCAGCTGGAATGAGTGTACGAGGAGAAGCAACCATGACGGACCTGCTCGGCGGCCCCGGCACGCGCTCCCGGACCACACCCCTCGCCCTGGTACTCGCCTCCCTCGCCGCCGGCTGCTCGTCGCAGCCACCCGACGCCCCCGACCCGGTCCGACCCGTCAAGACCGTCGTGGTTTCCGCCGGGGGCGAGCCTCACATCCGCACCTTCCCCGGCAAGGCCGAGGCTCCGAAGAAGGTCGAGCTGGCGTTTCAGGTTTCCGGCCTGCTCGTCGATTTCCCTGTCAAGGAAGGGCAGAAGATCAAGAAAGGCGACCTGGTCGCCCGCCTGCGTCAGGAGGACTTCGAGATCCGGCTCAAGGTGGTCAAAAGCCAGCTCGACAAGGCGCGCGCCAACCTGCAAGCGCTCCGTGCCGGGGCGCGGCCCGAGGAACGGGCGCGGCTGGAGACGCAGGTGCGTGCCGCCCTGGCCCAGCTGGTCAAGTCCCGTTCGGACTACGACCGCGCCGCGCAGCTCCTGCGGGGGAATGCCATCGCCCGCGCCGACTACGACCGTCACCTCGCTGCCTATCGCAAGGCCCGCGAGGACCACGAGGCCGCCGAGAGAACACTCGAGCAGGGCTTGGTGGCGCGTGAGGAAGACGTCCAGGCCAAGGAGGCCGCCGTGCGCGGGCTGGAGGCGCAGGTCGTCGAGGCCAAGCTCCACCTCGACGACGCCACGCTGCGCGCCCCCTACGACGGCGTCATCGCCCAGCGATTCGTGAAGGCGAACCAGACCGTCAAGGCCAAGCAGCCCATCGTGCAGTTCCAGGACGTCGAGGAGATCGACGTCGCGGTGGACGTGCCGGAGGCCATCATGGCCGCCGACCTCCGCGCCGCCGACGTCGAGCGGATCGTCGCCGAGTTCACCGCGGCGCCAGGAATCCAGTTCCCGGTGCAGATCCGCGAGGTGGCCCAGAAGGCCGACCCGGTCACGCAGACCTTCCGCGTCCGGGTCACGATGCAGTCACCCACCGAGGTGAAAATCCTCCCCGGCATGTCTGCCACGGTCACGCTGACGTACCGTCGGGCTCGCGTCCTGGGCGACCGCATCCTGGTGCCGAGCACGGCCGTCTTCAAGGAGAGCCAGGGAGGACAGATCGTGTGGGTGATCGGCGCGGACGACACCGCCCGGCGTCGGCCCGTCAAACTCGGTGAGGCGTCGGGCGACCGGATCGAGATCACCGAAGGGTTGGACCCAGGCGATCGCATCGCGGTCGCGGGCGTGACGTTCCTGCGCGAGGGCATGAAGGTCCGTGACCTGGGCGACGCCCTGGGGGGCGGCCAGTTATGAACCCCGGCGTGCTGTCCATCCGCAACAGTCGCGTCGTGTTCGTGGCGATGGCCTTCGTCGTCGTGGGCGGCCTCGTGGCCTACCAGAACATGGGCCGACTCGAGGATCCGGAATTCACGATCAAGGACGCGCTGATCATCACCCCCTACCCAGGGGCCAGCGCCGCGGAGGTGGCGCAGGAAGTCACCAACCCCATCGAGAGTGCCTGCCAGCGGCTGGGCCAGCTCGAGCGCGTCGAGTCGCAGTCCACGCGCGGCCTGTCGGTGGTGACAGCCACGATCAAGGACCGCTACAACCGCCACCGCATCCCCCAGGTCTGGGACGAGCTGCGGCGCAAGATCGCGGACGTCCAGCCCCACCTGCCGCCCTCGGTCCGCGGCCAGTCGATGGTGATCGATGACTTCGGCGACGTTTACGGCATCTTCCTGGCGGTCACCGGCGAGGGGTACTCGTTCCCGGAAATCCGCCGCTACGCCGAGTTTCTGCGCCGCGAGCTGCTGCAAGTGCCCAACGTCAAGGCGGTTGAGCTGTTCGGAGCGCAGCAGGAGGTCGTTTATCTCGAAATCTCACGACAGCGCCTGGCGCAGCTGGGCATCAACGAGGAGCAGATCTACGCCAAGCTCCAGGCCAAGAACGTCGCCGCTGACGGTGGCCGTGTCCGCGTCGGCGCCGAGCACCTTCCGCTCGACCCGAAGGGGGAGTTCCGCTCCGCCGCCGAGATGCTCGAGATGGCGATCGGCTCGGACAAAACGGGCCGGCAGCTGCTGCTGCGGGACGTGGCGACGCTGGAGCGCGGCGACCAGGATCCGCCGCGGCGCCTGCTCCGCTTTGACGGCAAACCGGCCATCGGCATCGGTATCTCCACGGTGCAGGGCGGCAACGTGGTGACGATGGGTGAGGGGGTGCGACGCAAGTTCGCGGACCTGAAGCGCTACCAGCCGGTCGGGATGGAGATCGGCGAGATCAACTTCCAGCCCGAGGCGGTTTCGGCCGCCACCAGCGAGTTCATCTTCAACCTGGGCAAGGCGGTCACCATCGTCTTCGTGGTACTGCTGCTGGCGATGGGCCGCAAGACCGGCATCATCATCGGCATGGTGCTGTTCATGACGATCATTGCCACGTTCCTCGTGATGTACATGAAGGGTGACATCCTGATGGAGCGCATCTCGCTGGGCGCACTCATCATCGCCCTGTGCATGCTCACGGACAACGCCATCATCGTCATCGAGGGCACCAAGGTTGGCATCGAGTCGGGCCAGGACAAGCTCGAGGTGGTCCGCGACGTGGTCGCGCAGAATCAATGGCCGCTGTTCGGGGCGACGGCGATCGGCGTGATCGCCTTCGCCGCCATCGGCCTGTCGGAGGACAGCACGGGCGAGTACTGCAACTCGCTGTTCTGGGTCATTCTGATCGCTCTGAGCCTGAGCTGGATCTCGTCGGTCACGGTGACGCCGCTGCTGAGCTACCTGATGTTCAAGCCGGCCGCGGGCGGGGGCACCGAAGCGAAAGACCCTTACGGCAGCTTCATGTTCCGGTGGTATCGCCGGATGCTGGTGCTGGCGCTGCGCCACCGCTGGGCCGTCCTGACCGCGTCGGTCGTGCTCTTCGCCGCCGCGCTGTACGGCTTCACGAGGGCCAACCAGAGCTTTTTCCCGCCGGCGACCCGGCCGCAGTTCATGGTGGATGTCTTCCTGCCGGCGGGCACGCACATCCGCGCGACGGAGGCCTTCGCCGGCGCCATTCAGGGCCACATCCAGAAGCAGCCCGGCGTCACCCACGTCACGTCGTTCATCGGCAGCGGCGGCCTGCGCTTCCTGCTCGTGTACTCGCCGGAGATGGAGAACCCCGGCTTCGTCCAGTTCCTCATCGACGTCGATGACTGGACGAAGATCGACGCGCTGCTCCCGCAGGTACAGAAGTATCTGGACGAGAACCACCCCAGCGCCAACGCGGTCGCCAAGAAGTTCCTTCTGGGACCGGGTGGCGGCGGGCGCATCCAGGCGCGGTTCCGCGGGCCGGAGCCAGCGAAGCTGCGTCAGCTCGCCGACCAGGCGCGGAAGGTGCTCAACGACGGCGGCGCCGTGTGCGTGCGCAGCGACTGGCGCGAGCGTGAGATGGTCATCCGCCCCGACCTGCTGCCATTCCAGGCGCGGCGCAACGGCATCTCGCGCGTCGAGGTGGCCCAGGCCCTTCAGACCGGCTTCGAGGGCCGCGTGGTCGGTTTCTACCGCGAGCCGGGCGAGGCCGGCGCGGGTGTCTATCCCCAGGAGACCCGGCTTCTGCCCATTGTCGCCCGCCCGCCCCTGACCGAGCGCGAGGACGTCAGCGCCATCCACAGCTTGCAGATCTGGAGCCCGGTCGCCGGACGCATGATCCCCCTGAGCCAGGTTACGAGCGGCGCCCAGCTTGTCTGGGAAGACCCGATCGTGCATCGCCGCGACCGTTTCCCGACCCTCACCGTCCACGCCGACCCGCGGACCGGCCTGCCCAGCCAACTCTTTAACCGGGTGCGGGCGCAGGTCGAGGCAATCGAGCTGCCGGCCGGCTACACCCTGGAGTGGGGCGGCGAGTACGAGGACTCGCGCGAGGCCCGCGCCGCGCTGGCGCAGCCCCTGCCCTATGTGCTGGCGCTGATGGTGTTCATCGTCGTGTGTCTGTTCAACTCGCTGCGCATCACGACCCTGATCTGGCTGGTGATGCCGCTGGCGATCATCGGCGTGACCGCTGGCCTGCTGCTCACCGGCGTGCCGTTCGGGTTCATGGCGCTGCTTGGCGTCATCGCGCTGGGCGGCGAGCTGATCAAGATGCAGATCGTCGTGCTGAGCAAGATCTTCACCGCGATCGACAAGGGCCAGACGCCCTACCAGGCGATCCTGGACGGGGGCGTGAGCAAGTCCCGGCCGGTCTTCATGGTCGTGTTCACGACGGTCCTGGGCATGATCCCGCTGGTGGTCGATCCGTTCTTCGGGGCGATGGCGGTGTGCATCATGTTCGGCCTGTCGTTCGCCTGCGTGCTCACACTCATCGTCACGCCGGTGATGTACGCGACCTTCTTCCGAATCCACGAGCCACCGGCCGAGGCAGCCCCCCCCAAATGACCGTAACCCAAAGCGGCTCCCTGTCGTTCCGCGGTGCATGCGGCCGCGGCGGCAGGCGAAGACGCCGCGCTATCCGGAGATGTTGATGACCAGCCAGGCCGAGATCAATCCTGCGGTCCTCGATGGCGGCCGGCGTTGGAGCGGGCGCCGCGTCCGCGGGCTGCTGCTGCTCTTTCTGGGATCCCTGGCCATCGCGGCCCAGTTCTTCGCCGCGGAGCTGACGCTCTTCGTGGGCGGTATTCTCCTCATCGTGTGCGGCGCCCTGGAGATGCTGGAGACGTTCCAGGTCGGCGATGATACCAACCTGCGCGCCACCTACCTCAGCGGCGAGCTGTCGATCCTGACGGGCTTTCTGCTGCTGAGCACGCCGGAGCTGGTCCTGAAGGCCGTGACGGTGCTGGTCGCGGGGATGCTGCTGCTCGACGGCCTCGGCAGAGGGGTCGCCTCGTTGCGAGCCGCCCTGGGCGGAAAGGCGTGGGTGTGGTTGCTGGCCACCGCAGCGATAAAGATCGCCCTGGGTCTGGTGCTGGTGACGAGATGGCCCGTCTCGGGGTGGGTAGTGGTGGGGTTCGTGGTCGGCGTCCGCATCCTGATGTCCGGCTGGTCGATGCTCCTGAGGCGCGAGCCCCCCGCCGGCGCGGCCGACCTCGGCCCGGAGGAGCACCCCGATTCGCATCTGCGACTGCCGCCGCACCCGGCCTTCGCCACCCTCAACGCCGCCATGAAAGAGAAGGAGGAGACCCGGCGCCCCATCGACGCCTACTGGTGCTGGATATTCGTCCTGGTGTTCTTCGCGATCCACTTCGGGCGGATGCGGGTCTACTGGACCCCGGCCGGCATGATCGATCCGCTGGTCGCGGTCGCGGGCGACGTGGCCATCGCGCTGTTTCTGGCGTTCTGCCTCATCCTGCCGGTGCGGCTGGCGTGGCGCAAGCTGACGCGACCGCTGGAGCGACTCGGGTGGAAGCGCGCGTTGGCGCGGAGCGACGCGGGCCAGCAGAGCGACGCGGGCCAGTCGTCCGGCCTGCTGGGGAGGTTCTTCCAGGGCTGGCTCACAAGCCGGATGCGCTTCGCGCGGCGTTTGCGGCAGATGCGCCACTCGTCGCGCGGCGCGCTGCGCTGGGGGCTGCACACGGGCTTGCCGCTCGTCGCGATCCTCGTCGCCGTCGCTCCGATCTGGGGCTTGAATTACTTCTTCAACACGGAGACCTGGGCCAGCGCCGTCTGGCAGCGCTGGGCGCGGGCGCGCACCGACACCTGGCGCGAGAACATGATCGTGGCGGTGCGGGACCATTACCACGGCCACGGCGTCCCCGACGAGCGTCTTTTCCTCGTTGAGCCTCCGGGGGTCAAGGGTCGTGAAGACTTCAGCTTCCTCGTGCTGGGCGACACCGGAGACGGTAGCGCCGCGCAGCATTCCCTTCGTGCCGGAGTCCTCGAGCTGGGCAAGCGGCCGGACGTCAAGTTCATGGTGATCTCGTCGGACGTGATCTACCCCGACGGCGCCATGCGCGACTATGAGGCTCACTTCTACCTGCCCTACATGGGCTTCACCAAGCCGGTCTACGCGATCCCCGGTAATCACGACTGGTACGACGCGCTGGAGGGGTTCGCAGCCAACTTCCTGGAAGAGGACGCCGCCCGGACCTGCATGATCAGCCGGCTGAATACCGACTATCGCCTGAGTACCACGACCGAGGGGCGCATCGAGGGCTACATCCAGGAAGCGGCCCGGCTGCGCAAGGAGTTCGGCGTCCGCACGGGCTTGCAGCGCGGCCCGGTCTTTGAAGTGCAGACCGACCGCTTCGCGCTCATCGCGGCCGACACCGGCGTGCTCAAGACCCTGGATTCCGCGCAGGTCGCCTGGTTCAAGGCCGCCCTGGAGCGGGCGCGGGGGAAGTTCATCATGGTGCTGCTCGGCCACCCGCTGTTCATGGGGGGCCGCTACCAGGCCGACCCGGAGCAGTACAAGGGCGAGTCGCCGCCGCCGATCCCCCAGCCCCTGGAGGCGGGCGAGACCAAGTCGTTCACCGAGCTGCACCGCCTGCTCAAGCAGCACCAGGTCGATGTCGTCATGGCGGGTGACATGCATTATTTCGAGACCTACCAGGAGCCGTACAAGGTCGGCGCGAAAGCGAAGACGATGTACCACTTTGTCAACGGCGGTGGCGGCGCCTACATGGTGGTCGGCCTGCCGTTCGACTGGCCGCAGCAGGCCGACGCGCCGGCGGACCCCAAGGCCTGGACCTATTTCCCGCGCAAGGACGCGGTCATCAGCAAGCTCGACGCGCAGACGCCGTTCTGGAAGATGCCGCTGTGGCTGTGGGTCAAGCACGCTGGCGGCTGGCCGTTCTCGGGGTACATTCTGTCGGCGGCCTTCGATCACACCCGGGCGCCATTCTTCCAGAGCTTCGTGGAGGTGCAGGTGCGCAACTCGAAGGACGAGGTGGTCTTCATCCCGCACGGCGCGACCGGCCCGCTGCGCTGGCGTGACCTGGAGAACTTCCGGGCACTTCTGCCCGCGGGGAAAGCCGAAAGCGACCCGGTGGAGTTCGTCATCCGAATGCCGCCGCGGTAGGAGATGGCGGTACGGCGAACCGGCAGCGCCCGCGCGAGTCACTCACTGGGGAATTCGTCGCATGGCCTGGACTGACCTGGCACTCTGGGCCTGGGTCTTCTTCATTGGCGAATGGGTGATCCGGCTGGCGATGCCGGTCGTTGTCCCTTTCCGCCGCACACCGGCAGCGGCCAAGGGCTGGCTGCTGCTCATCTTCTTCGAGCCGCTCATCGGCCTGATCGTCTACCTGCTGATCGGTCGGGCACGGCTGCCGCGCTGGCAGCGCGAGCGGCTCGCGAAGTTGCCCGGCGTCCTGGCCGACGTCCTCGCCCGGCTCACCAACCACCCGCACGTCTTCCACCCACAGGTCGGCCCGGCCCTCGATCAGGCGGTCACGCTCGCGGAGAACCTCGGCGGACTGCCGATCCTGGGCGGCAACGCCGTGGAGTTACTGACGGACTACGAAGGCACGATCGCTCGCCTCGTCGCCGACATCGACCGCGCCGCGCACCACGTCCATCTGCTCTTTTACATCTTCGCGGACGACAGCACGACCGCGCCCGTCATCGACGCTCTCGGCCGTGCGGCCGCGCGGGGCGTGCGCTGCCGCGTGCTCGCCGATGCAATCGGCTCGCGCTCGGCCCTGCGCACGCTCGCCCCCAAGCTCGCGTCACTGGGCGTGGCGGTCCACGGGATGCTGCCGCTGCGCCTCGTGCCCTGGAGGAAGGCGCGGTTGGACCTGCGCAACCACCGCAAGATCGTCGTCATTGACGGCAAGATCGGCTACACAGGCTCGCAGAACCTGGTGGGCGCGCAGTTCAAGGAAGGCATCACCTACGAGGAGCTGATGGTCCGCGTCACCGGCCCGGTCGTGCTCGACCTGCAGTACATCTTCGTCTCTGACTGGTTCCTGGAGACGGAGGAGCGCCTTAACAGCGCGCATGAGTTCCCGGACCCGGAACTCACCGGGTCCGTCCCGGCCCAGGCACTGCCGAGCGGTCCGGCGTTCTCCACCCAGAACAACCAGCTGCTTATCGTCACCCTGGTCCACGGGGCGCGCCGGCGCGTCGTGCTCACGACGCCCTACTTCATCCCCGACGAGCCCTTGCTCCAGGCGATGCGTACCGCAGCGCTGCGTGGGATCGAGGTTCACCTGGTGGTGTCCGAGAAGGAGGACCAGTGGCTGGTGTCACTGGCTCAGAAGTCCTATTACGACGAACTGCTCGAGGCCGGAGTACGGATCCACCTCTACCGGAAAAACTTCCTGCACGCCAAGCACATGAGCGTCGATGACGCGGTGGCGGTGATCGGCACGAGCAACCTGGACATCCGCTCGTTCGTGCTGAACGCCGAGGTGATGTTGATGATCTACGATCCCGACGTGTCGGCCCGGCTCGCCGCGGAGCAGGAGCGTTACTACGCGAATTGCCGTTTGCTGACCCTGGAGGGATGGCGGCAGCGGTCCTTCGGCAGCAAGCTGGCCGAGAACCTGGCCCGGCTGCTCAGCCCACTGCTGTGATCGAGAGGCTCCGCGAGCCGGGCGGAGTCTGCTGGGAGATCAACAGCAGCAGGTCAGGCGCCTGCTTGCCCTCCAGGGAACCCACCAGGATCAGGCCGCCCTGCGGGAGGCGGCAGCCCTCTCCCGGCCCGAGGGTCAGCCGTACCGGAGGGTAGTCCGGACAGCAGCGTAGAAAGCGCCCGGCCAGTTCGCCAACGGTCGTGGGCGGGGACTGGTCCGGGAAGCGGTGCGACAACTCCAGCCCTAGCCGCTCCCAGGGCAGGTTGATGAACACGACGGCGGTTGATTCGTCCTCCAGATTGATCGCGCCCCATACCCGCGGTCCGTGAGGGGCCTCCGCCCCGGGCCACGGGGCCGACGGCTCCAGGCTGGGATGCAACCCGCTGGGGCGGTTCGGCTCCCGGTCCCAGCGTACCAACCTCTGGGCCGGGTCAGTCACGATCGCGTCGCAACGAGCGCCCGCCGGGATCGGCAGGCCCTTGAAGGCCAGGAACTCTCCGGCGCGGCTGACGAACGTGTCGAAGTCGGGCAGCGGGCCGTGTCCGAGGTTCCCCGCGGCGCGACCGAGCAGATCCCACCAGTCCGCCCCGAGGTGTTCCGGGAGCCGGAACAGGCAGATGCAGTTCTGCAACTCTCCCTCAGGCTCGTCCCCGCTCCGTGCCAGGAGGGCCAGTTCATCGGGCGTGGGCGGCCGCCAGTCACTCCGGGGGACGAATACACCGCCGGCCTCCTCGGCCACGCCGCGGCCAACCGAGAGCCGCTGGGTCCAGTCGCCCGGCAGGTGGAAGTGCGGCGCGATGGCGAACCGACATCCGGCCTGAAGGGTCATGCGGGGGCTTGCTCCGGCTGGGGTGCCGCGACGGCTGTCTTCGCCTCGCGCTCCAGCAACCCCAGGGTGACGTCGATGCTGATCTGCTTGTGCAGCCGGCAGAACAGGGTTTCCGTCGAGGCGAAGGTGCCGTTCTCGAAGAACTTGTTGGCGGGCGGCCCGCCCCCGCAGAAGGGGAAGTAGGTGCAGCCCTGCTGGCACATCTCGACCCCGCGGCCGATCTCGGCTTCCAGGCCGCGAAAGCGCGGCGACGCGGCCACCGACTCCCGACTGGTCGAGGCCACGTTCCCCAGCGCGAACGAGCCGTGCGTGGGGCTGGACATACCGAGCAGTTCGGGCGAATAGGTGCTGAAGTCTCCCTCGCAGCTCACGTTCACGATGGCCCACGGCTTGTTCTCCTGGGTCCGCGCGCCTGGCCCGTAGCGGCATGCTTGCAGCAGTGCGCCGGCCGACGTATCGAATTCGCGGACCGACAGCGGCGGGTCGCACGCGCGGGCCAGGGTCAGGAACCGTGTCAGGAAGCGGCGGAAACGCTGCGGCGTCCCCGCGCGCTGCAATGAAGAAGTGATATTGGGACCCTCGATCTCCTCGACGTTGAAACCGACCGAGACGATGCCGTTCTCCCGGTAGAAGTCGAACAGCTCATCGGGGTGGTCGAGGGCGTCGGCGGTCAGCACGGTGATGACCTGGAAGCCGATGCCGTGTTCGTGCAACAACTGGATCCCGCGGAGGGCGCGGTCGAGCGTACCGCGTCCCTGGCGCGTGCGGCGATGGCGGTCGTGGAGGAAATCCGGGCCGTCCACGCTCACGCCGAGGTGGACGTCCGGGCGCCGGAGGAACGCGCACCAGTCCTTGTCGATCAGCGTGGCGTTGGTCTGGAACGAGTACAGCACCGGGACGCGAGCGACATTGTGCTTGCGCAGCAACTCGTCGGCCGTCTCGTAGAAGGAGACGGGTAGCACGAGCGGTTCGCCGGCGTGCCAGAGCAGGACGAACGGCTCGCGAGCGAGGCCGCTGTTGAAGACCCAGCGAAAGGTCTGCTCCAGCGTGTCCGCTGACATGCGCCGCGTGGACTGGCGGTCGGGCAGGTAGCAGTAGGAACAGTTGATGTTGCAGAACGGGGTCGGCTGCAGGACCAGCAGCTCCAGCGGGCCGGGGGCATCCAGCAACTCGACCTGAGGGTGTGCGCGCATGGATCCCCCGGCGTTGGCGAAGTGAAGCTGCGCAGCGTGCGGCGCTACCAGTTCAACCAGGTGTTGCCGTTGCGGAAGCCGCCGTTGCGGAAGCCGCCGTTGCCGAAGCCGCCGCCATTGCCCCAGGGGCTGTTATTGAAGCCGCCGTTGCGGAAGCCGCCGTTATGCCAGCCGGGGCCGTTGCGGAAGCCGGTGTTCGACCAACCGCCGTTGCGCCAGCCGTTATGCCAGCCGGGGCCGCCGTTGCGGAAGTGGTTGAGGAACTCGGCGGCCGTCGGCTCCGGGGCGCAAGCGGCATCCCCGGCGAGCCTGTCGGCGCGCTCGCTGAGGTCGTCGGGGGGAGTTTCGGACGCGGGGGGCTGCTGCGCGTGGGCTGTGCTGGCGAGTACGACGGTGCCGGCCGCCGAGGCCAGGGTGCCGAGAAGTCCCTTGAGGAACTGCCGACGGTCGAAGTTGCTCATACTGGACCTGCCGTGGTGTAAGGAACTGGATAGTGAGAAAGGCCACGCGAACGAGAACGGATTGTCGAAGGAATTCCGGGCGGCGCTCGCACTACTTTTCCGTCCCCCGATCGAACTGCTGCAACCAATTTCACTGCATTTATAGGTAGATTTCTCTCATCGTCAAGCTACGCGACCTTGAAATTACCGTGAAACACCACCCGGGTGGCCCTGGCATCATGAAATCCGGGCGGAAGACGACCTTCTTACTTGACTTCCTGTCGGTGCCCGTATTAATAATACGAGTCCAATTCGACATCTCTACTTCAGGAGACCTGCCATGTCGCTTCACCTCCGTTGGCTCGTGACCGGGTTAGCCCTGCTGGTGACCGGCGTCTTCCTCGCCTCGAGCGGACCGCCGGCCCTGGCCGGCGACAAGGACGAGATGGTGGACAATCCCTTCTTCAAATTCTGGGCGAAGTTCAAAAAGGGAGCAACGGCCGTCCACCTCGAACAGACCAAACTGGGCGGCCCGGCCGGCGCGCAGTCCACCAGCCCGGACGAGAAGCGCATCGCCTACAAGCTCGTCGATCTGAATGACAAGCGCGCCACGGTCGAGACGGTCGCCACCGAGAAGGACTATTTCGGCTACGTGCAGGCCGCCCCGACCCGACACATCTACCCGGCCAAGGTGAGCAAGTCGGACCTGAAGCGATTCCTGCTCGACACCGGCACCAAGTTCGGCAACGACACGGTAAAGATCAAGGGCAAGGAGATCGAGTGCAAGACGGTTTCCGGCACCATCAAGGCGCCGGGAGGCGAGACGACCGAGTACAAGCTCTGGCTGTCGGATAACGTCCCCGGCAGCATCGTCAAGCAGGTCCGGACGACCCGCCAGAAGGGCGAATTGATCGCCGAAACCACGACCACCTTGCAATCCTTCAAGAAGGTGGATTAATACCGAACGTGACAGCGCCGACGAGCCGGAAGCGTAAGCGACGGTCCCATCATCCTTGCCGTCGCTGACGCTTCCGGCTCGTCGCGTTTGGTCCGCCAGTTCCAAGAAAGGACTGCAGGCCGGCCTGTAAGCCGGGTTCTGTGCTTGCGCCCGCAGGCGCAACGACGGCCATTTATCTAGCCGGCCGGTTGCCCGGTCGGTCGAGCGGCCTACCCGGGAGTCGTAACGGACCGGGCCAGTCCTGCCCCCATATTTGGCCTTGCTCCCGGTGGGGTTTGCCGAGCCAGCCTGTCACCAGGCTGCTGGTGGGCTCTTACATTAAGGGGCCGAGGCCCCCCCACCATTTCACCCTTACCTTCGGAGGGATGAGGGATGAAAGCGCAAGGCATCCGTCATCTCTCATCCCTCCGAAGGCGGTATCCTTTCTGTTGCACTTTCCCTATCCTTCGTCCCCTCCGCCGCCCGGTTGCCCGGAAAGGGAGGGGACTCGGACGGTGGGCGTTACCCACCACCGCGCCCTGTGGAGCCCGGACTTTCCTCTCCCCGATGCGCGCGAGGCACACCAGGCAGCGGCCGTCCGACCGGCCTGCAGTCAGTTCTCTTTATAAACGTTCGCCGCGGGGTTGTCTGCGCACCGCACCAGTTTGGAGGGCGGCCAGGAGAAATCGGTTCGGCATGGGCCGCGGGATGTGCCAATCGCATTCGCGGCGCGAGCGGCCGCCCGCGCTCCGGAATGCCCGGCGACTCCTTGACCGGACCCAGGGCTGATTTATACTGAAACAAGTTGTCGTGCCGCCTCATGACCCTTCGGCCCTCCGCCCCGCGAGCCGCCCCCTTTTCGACATTCCGAGCGCTGGAGCCGCAGCATGAACCGACCGCTCGCTCTCCTCGTGACGGCCGCCGTCCTCCTCTGCTCCGTCACGGCCGCCCGCGCCGATGAAGCGCCGGAAACGCAACTCGAATTTGCCCGCAAGTTGCGCGAGAAGGGCTACGCCGATCTGGCCCTCGAACTCCTCGACAAGCTCCGCAAGGCGCCGCCCGCCAGGATCGCCGACCTGCTGCCGCTCGAATCCGCCCGCACGCGCATCGCCCTCGCCCGCCAGAAGGAACCGGCCCAGCGGTCCGCCCTGTTCGCCGACGCCCGCAAGGAACTCGAAACCTTCATCCAGAAGAACGCCGCCAGCCCGCAGGCGAAGGAGGCTCGGCTCGAAATCGCCCGCCTCATCTCGAACCAGGGCCTGGCCCTGCTCAGCCAGGCCAACCGCCAGGAGGACGACAAGGCCGCCGCCGACCTCAGGCGCCGCGCCGAGGAGTACTTCACCCAGGCCGGGACGGAACTCGAAAAGGCGCTCGGCGGCGTGACGGAAAAGCTCGACAAGATTCAGCTGCAGTTCGAGATCGGCAAGAACCTCCTCGATCGCGCCCAGGCACGACCGTTCGACCGCAAGCGGGCCGAACTCGTCGAGCAGGCGCGCAAGATCCTGTCCAGGGTCGAGGACGAGGCGATCGAGAACAACCGCAATCCGAACCTGCACCTGTCGCGCGCCTGGCTGGTCAAGTGCTTCCAGGAGGGCGACGACCCGAAGAAGGCGAATCTGTACACCAAAGCGATCCTGTCGGAAACCGTCGCCGAGGCCATCCCCGGCCAGCGCCTGGCGTGGTACTTCAAGATCGCCTTCATCCCGCGCGACATCACCATCACCAAGCTCGACAACCTCGGCAAGCTCAAACTGATCCAGAAGGAGTGCCGGGACTGGCTCAGGACGTTCGCCGCGTACCGCAACACGCCGGAGGGGTACGCGGTGCGCTTCGAGCTGGCCAACGCCTACCTGAAGGAGGCCCAGGGCATCAGCAAGGATCCGCGCGCCCCGAAGGCGGCCGTTCTGTACAACCTGGCGCAGAAGGAGCTGGCGACGCTCGCCACGTCCGACAACGACTACACCGAGAAAGCGTCCGAGCTGAACCTCGCCATCAGCTTCCACCGTATCAACGAAAAGACGCCGATCGACGAACTTGCGGACTTCGACGCCTGCTACCTGCGCGCGCGCTTCGAGATGTACCAGGCCCAGCGTGCCAAGACGGCCGAGGACCGCCGGGCGCACCTCCGGCGGTCGGTCGCCGCGTTCCAGAACGGGCTGCAGGTGGTGGACGACAGGACGCCGTTCGCCCAGGTCGTCGAAGCACGCTACTACCTGACGTACCTCTACCAGCTGGCCGGCGATCCGTACCGGGCCGCCATCATGGGCGAGAGCCTGGGCCGGGCGAACCCGTCCACGCGGCGCTCGCCGACGGCCGCCGGATACGCCCTGCAGGCCTACGCCAACATCGCCACCGCCTCCAAGCTGCCGGGCGACGCCGAGCGCGTTCGCGAGCTGGCCCGCTACATCCTGGTGGACCACGCGAAGACCTGGCAGGACGAGCCGGTCACCCAGGTGGCGCGCTACCAGCTGGCGGTGCTCGCCTTGCTGGAGGAGAAGCACCTGGACGCGATCGGCCTGCTGGAACAGATCGCGCCGAACTACGGCGGGTATCTCTACAGCCAGGCCCAGCTCGTCCTGACCGCTGCTGCCGGCCGTCGCAAGGCGCAGGATCCGAAGACGCGCCAGGAGTTCCTCAATCGGGCGCTGGCAGCCCTGGGGCGCATGCCGAAGCTGCCGGACGACGCCGACACGCAGACGGCCCAGATGTACTTCGCCGCCCAGGTGCAAAAGGGCAACTTCCTCTACGGCGCGGCGTTCGACGACGCCCGTACCGGCAAGCTGGCCGAGGCCGCCAAGAAGTATGCCGCCCTCGGCGCCTTTCAGGTCGAATTCAAGCAGACGTTCGACAAGCACGCGAGCCGTCTGCCTGCCGAGGCGCAGGCGGACTTCGCCGCTGCCCTGGCCCAGCTCGAACGACTGGCGCGCTACGGCGTCGCGCAGTCGGAGTACCGGGCGGCCCAGTACGACGCGGTCCTGGCGCCGAAGGCAACCGGCGAGGTCGTCGCGGAGATGACGAAGCTCGCCAAGGGCAACGGGCCGATCCGCGTCAAGAACCACGCCCTGGTCGGCGAAATCCTCGGGCTGGCGATGCGGGCGAACGTCCAGAAGGGCAACATCCCGGCGGCGAAGGACATCCTCGCCCTGCTGCGCCGGCTGGCGGGCGACGCGGAAGGCGGGGAGGGCGGCCAGGCCGGGGCGGCGCTGCAGACGCTGGTGCTGGAGCTGAAGACCCAGGTGCGCGACCTGAAGGCGCGCAAGCTGACCAGGGAGCTGGACGCGACGGTCAAGAATTTCTCGCAGTTCCTCGACGAGCTGGCGAAGCAGCCCGGCAGCACGACCACGCGCGAGGGGCTCGTCTTCCTGGCCGGCTGCTACGCCAGCCTGGAGAAGTACGCCGAGGCCGCCAAACTGTACGCGCAGGTTCCCGAGCCGAAGGTGGACCCGAAGAAAAAGGAGTTCACCCCGCAAGAAAACAAGGAATTGCAGGACTACTGGCTGATGCAGGTCAACCGTGGCCGCGCCCTGCGGCTGGGGAAGCAGCTGCCCGAGGCGAAGAAAGTGCTGGAGGCGGTCGTGAACGATCCCCTCGGCCGGGGCAAGTTTCTGGCCGAGAAGGAGCTGATCCACCTGCTGGAGGACCAGAAGCTGTTCGGCAGCGCGATCACCGCCTGGAGCAAGTTCATGGTCCACCCGCAGATGAAGGCGGCCCTCAAGGCACTGCCGAGCAAGACGGTCGAGGAGCAGGACAAGATCAAGACGCTGTACTTCGAGTGTTACTATCAGTACACGTGGTGCCATCTGATGTACGGCAAGAACCACGCGCTGGAGGCCAGGCAAAAAGACTTCATCCAGCGGGCCGCCGACAAGATCGTCCGGGTGGAGCAGAACGCCGACGCCTGGCGCCTCGTGGGCGAGGACTTCCGCCAGCTGCTCCGAAGCGAGCCGCGGCTGTACGCGGCGTACCTGGAGCTGGGCGGCAAGGAAAAGACGCTGAAGGCCGCCGGGAAGTAAAGCCTTCCCCCGCACCCCCCTGCCCCCCCTCTCCCACCAGGGGGGCAGGGGGGTGCGGGGGAAAACCAGACCACCGCCAACGAGAGACATCGCGATGAAACGAACGTTGCTGACCCTCATCCTGGTCGGTCTCGCCGCCGTGTGCTGGACCCCGCGGGCCGGCGCCCAGGAACCGGACGAGATTCTCACCCGCACGAGCAAGGGCAAGCCGGCGTACAAGGGCGTCATCGCCGCCGAGTCGCCGCGCGGCCTGACCGTCAAGGGGGTGGCGGACGTCGTCGCCGCCGAGGAAATCGAGGACATCAGCTTCGACAAGACCCTCAAGCCGCTGGCCGCACGCTTCGCCTACCGCATCGCCGAGGAGGCGCTCAAGAAGGCCCTGACCTCGACGAAGGAAACCGATCGGACCAAGGCTCTGGCGGAGGCGCTCGGCAAGTACCAGGAAGCGCTCGCCAAATACGAGGAGGGCGTGGCCAGGAAGGACGCCGGCCCGGCGCTGGCGAAGGGGGCACTGGATTACAAGATCGCCTTCCTGACCTACCTCCAGGCGCGCGACAGCGGCAAGGAGCCGGCCCTGCAGGCAGCGGTGAAGCAGCTGCGGGCGTTCCGCACGGCCCACCCGAAGGCGTGGCAGACATCACGCGCCCTGCGCATGCTCGCTCAACTGCACATGGATCTGCGGCAGTTCGGCGAGGCGGAAAAGGTGTACCGCGAACTGGCCGCCGCAGGGGTCGCCAACGAGGTGGCCCAGGACGCGGAGGTGCAGGCGCGGCTGGTGACGCTGGAGGCCGGCAAACAGGCTCGCGCCGAGGCGAAGCAACTCGAAACCGCCGGCAAGGGCGAGGAGGCCAAGCAGAAGGCGGGCGAGGCGGCGGCGAAGCTCAAGGAGGCGGCGGCCAGCTTCGAGAAGCTCGCCGGGACGCTGCCGAAGGAGAGCCCGCAGCAGCTGCGGGCGCGGGTGGCGCTGGCGGAGTGCGTCGGCACGTCCGGCGACCTGGCGAAGGCCAGCGACGCCCTCAAGAAGGTGCTGGCCGAGACGAAAGATAAGGGCGTGCGCACCCAGGCGCACAACACGCTGGGGTATTGCTACTGGCTCCACAGCAAGTGGCAGGATGCGCGCTGGGAGTTCCTGTGGGTTGACGTCGTGTACAACCAGGACAAGGCCGAGCACGCCAAGGCGCTGTACTACCTCGCGGACATCTTCGCCCGCCTCGGCGAGGGTGAGCGCGCACGCGAGTGCCGCGAGACGCTGCTGACCGAGCGCCAGTTCGCCGGCTCGGAGTACCAGCGGCTCGCGCTCCGCGAGAGGAAGACCGAGTGAGTCACTCCGCGGCACGCCGGGGAAGGAGTCAACCCGGTTGACTGCCTTCCCCGGCACGCTGCCGCCACTGCCGAATCGCCTCGGCGTCGCCCACCGCGTCGCGTTCGAGCCTCGCCTTCAACTCCCGCAGCCGTTCCGGCGGCGCCAGCTGCAGCAGTCGCTTCATCGTCAGCACCGGCCCGGACCGCACCACGGCGCCCTCGACCACCTCCGCGAGATACAGGGTTCGGTCGCCGGTGTCGAGGCGTGCCTCCACACGACACGCGAGGTACGCCGGCGCCTCCGTCAGCACCGGCACGCCCGCTGCCCCCTCGCGTACCACAACCCCCGCCAGCTTGTCCTCAGCGCGGCCCGAGCGCAGCCCGAACCGCCACACCCAGTCGAGCTGCTCGTCCGTCAGCAGGTGCAGCGCGAACGCTCCGGCCGCCTCGATCAGCCCCCACGTGTGATGCTGCTTCGCCACACCGACCGCGATGCGTGGCAACTCCGGCACGATCGACGCCTGGTTGACGAACGTCGCGATCAGCCCGCCGCGCCAACCGTTGGCAGCGGCAGTGAGGAGCCACAACTCCCGGTCGGTCTGGGCGAACACGCTGGTGATGGCGGCGGGGTTCATGGGTGTACCTCCGCGGGTTGTACGGAACATCGAGTCCTGAGTACTGAGTACGCCTCCCGACCGGGCCGGACAGGCCGAAAACGCCGCGCCTGAGGCAAACTCTCACCGCATCACCCACCTTCGCCGATTCGCCGGTCTTTTTCTCTCACCCTCACTTGGCCTGCATTGCCCCATCGGGCACATTTGCCTGGCTGGACAAGTCGCCGTCCTCGAAACGTCGCGTCGAGGCCCGTCCGCGCCGTCGCCCGTGTTTGCAAGGAGTCCCAAGATGAGGCTAAAGGCCTGCCTTCCGTTCGTGATCGCCGCCGCCGGCCTGGCTGCCGTCGGGTCGGCCCGCGCCGCGCACTGCGGGGCGAGTTCCTTCCCCCTCGGCGGGCCGGACCCCTGCTGCCCGCCGCCGGTGCGCTACCGCGTTTGCTACCAGACGGTTGTCGAGGAGCGCTCCTGCATCCGCTACCGCCCGGTGCAGCACACCATCCTGAAGGAGTGCCGGTACACCGTCTGCCGGCCGGTGTACGAGCAGCACTTCCGCACCCATCGCTATACCGTCTGCAAGCCGCAGTGGGAGAGCTACGACGTCGTCCGCAAGTACACCGTCTGTCGGCCGGTATACGAGCAGCGCGTCCGCCCGCACTGCTACACGGTCATGAAGCCGTGCTGGCAGGAGTATCAGGTGCCGGTGCGCTGGACCACGTACCGCACTCTCTACCAGCAGCACGTCCGCACGCACACCTACTGCGTGCCGCGCACCGTCGTGCAGCCGTACCAGGTGCCGGTCTGCTGGACGACCTACCACCCGGTCTACCGCCAGCACGTGCGGACGCACTGCTACACGGTCATGCGGCCGATGGTGCAGGAGTATCAGGTGCCGGTCCGCTGGACGACCTACCACCCGGTCTACCGCCAGCATGTGCGCGCCGAGTGCTACACCGTCCAGCGGCCGATGGTGCAGGAGTATCAGGTGCCGGTCCACTGGACCACGTACCGGACGGTGTACGACCAGCACGTCCGCGCGGTGTGCGAGCAGCGCTGCCGCACGGTGCTGGAGCCACGGCAGCGGGTGTGCAAGACCTACACCTACGAGCCGGTGTGGACGACGCGGACGTACAAGGTCTGCACCGGCCACTGGTGCGAGCAGAAGCACTACTGCCCCGGCCCGGTCGTGACGCGCACCTGTCGCCTGCCCGGGTGCTGGCAGTTCGATCCCTGCACCTGCACCAGCCGGTACTGCCCTGGGCCGTGCGTCACCTACCCGGTGCAGTGCCCCGGCCGGTGGGTGTGCAACCGCGTCTGGGTGCCGCGTGAGGAAATCCGCACCGCCCGCTGCTGCCACTACGTCTGCAAGGAGCACTGCCACGTCCAGACGTACCACGTCTGCAGGCAGGTGCCGTACACCGTGGTGCGCCAGATCCCGTACACGACCTGCCGCGTCATTCCCCAGCACCACACCCGGCTGGTGACGCAGCGGCGGTGCTACACCGTCCCGGAGCAGCGGGTGCGCCACGTCCCGTACACGACCTGCCACATGGTCGCACAGCAGCACTGCCGGCTGGTGACGCAGCGGCGGTGCTACACCGTCCCGGAGCAGAAGGTGTGCCACGTCCCGTACACGACCTGTCACGTCGTCGCCCGGCAGCACAGCACGCTGGTGACGAAGCATCGCTGCTACACCGTCATGGAGCCGCGGACGGTCCAGATCCCGTACACCACCTGCCAGGTGATCCCGCAGCACCACTGCAAGCTGGTGACGCACCGGCGCTGCTACGCGGTGCCGGTGCAGAAGGTGACGTACATCCCGTACACGACCTGCCGTCTGGTGCCGGAGGAGCGCACCCACGTGCAGAAGTGCTGGCGGGTCCGGTATCTGACGGAGCAGCGCTGCTGCCAGATCCCGTACACGACGTGCCGGCTGGTGCCGGAGCAGCGCGTGCGGCTGGTGCCGCACACGACCTGCACGCTGGAGCCGTACTGCGTCAAGTACCGTATCTGTCGCCACATCCCGGTCTGCGTCCCGGTGTGTGAACCGGCGTGCGAGCCGTAACGCGCACGCCGCCGGGGCGGCACGAAAAAACCGCCGCCCCGGCGCCAGCGCGCCGGGGCGGCGGTCGCGTGTTTCCGCCACGGGTCGGTTGAGCTACTCCTTGCCCGGGGGCCGGTCCAGCACCCGGCTGTTGCTGTTCTGGTCCATCGAGATCTCAACCTCGACCATGTTGCCCATGATGTCCATCGTCAGCGCGCCGCGAAAGACCATCGCCATGTTGTAGCGGACGAGGCGGCCCTTCTCCGGGTCGAACACCAGCGTCCCGCGCGCCCCCTCGGACTTGAGATTTCCGCGGACGATCTTGAACAGGCCGCCGAACCCCTGGTCCCCCTTGGGCGGGCTGTACTTCAGATCCGCCTTCACGGCGATCTTGACGTTATTCTGTTCCTTGCCCTGGAAGGTGTACTCGTTGGACGCCTTGAACGAGCCGAGCGGGCCGAACGGGATCGCTGTCTCGCGCTTCCAGGTTTCTCCCTTCTTGACCGGCTGCTGTGGGAGGAACCCGAACGCCTCCTCGGCGCTCTTGCGCAGCACGTCCTCGGTCAGCAGCATCTTGACGAACTTGGCGGCCTCCTCCATGCCCTCGGTCAGGTTCTTGATGAACTCCTCGTACCCCTCGAATTTGGTGATCTTGCCGCCCTTGCCGAGGGTGATGGTGAAGCTGGCGCCCTTGAGCTTCTCCATCATCTTGTCCATGTCGCCACCGAGACCACCCTGCGACCGGACATCGACGTTCTCGATCTTTTGCTGCAAGACGGCGCCGCCGTCTTGCGTCGTCTTCTTGACCGTGTAGCCGGTGACCATCGTGGTCTTGAGCGTCTGCTCGAACCCCTTGCCCTGGAGTTCGATCTTTTGCTTCATCGTCGAAACGTCCTCGACGTAGAACTTTTCGCCCTCCTTGAACTTCCACTCCAGTTTCACCTGGTCCTGCCCGTGCGCGGCGGGGGCCGTCAGGCCGCCGAGCACGAGCGCCACGCCAACCCAGGTTTTGCGAAGCATCGGTCGTTCCTCCGGGAAAAACGGGTTTGTGCCAAGGGAACTTGGGCGCGAGAGGACATCGGTTGTTATAAGGTCGTCCCGAAACCCGGGCAAGGACGGGCCACACGGTCGGACGCCCCGACGCCCCTTGCGGCGCCCGCAGACACTACCCGCGCCGCGGGCCAGCGGTTTCGGCCGCCGGGAGGCGCCCGGCGCCGCTGGACGAACCGGAACGGCCGCCGTAGGGTAGCCCGCGGCGCGCCGGTGCGCCACACTCTCAACCCCCAACTTCATTCACCGACCATGTTCCGACGCCACATCCCCTTCACGCTG
>JAANMY010000178.1_pt1 | contig 89125 bp, 77 predicted proteins | sample 7279691 | NCBI WGS metagenome assembly JAANMY01 (sample SAMN14094543, study PRJNA606508) | bioreactor metagenome | isolation source: A lab-scale SPAN reactor treating ammonium-rich wastewater day 388 | place: Ireland: Galway | collected 2018-02-07 | reverse complement strand
GCTCCCGCCCTCCAGGCCGAGGCGGCGCAGGCACAGCCGGTAAAGCATGGCCAGCTCGCGCAGCAGGTTGTCCGCTTCGCGGCGATTGCGGAACACGCCGTACAGTCCGTCCCACCCGGCCGGATCGGTGCCGGCAATCGGCACGCTCTCGTGCATCGGCGGCCGTCGCCGGTTGGCCAGCAGGCGGAGCGCGAACGCGCCGCCGGCGGGCTCCTGCGGGCGGTTGTATGGCGGGCGGAAGTCGCGCAGCAGCGCCAGCTCCTGCAGCGAGGTGTCGAGCTCGCCGGCGGTCTCGATCCACTCCACGCGCTTCACCCGCGCCGCCAGTTCGGCATCGCGCCCCTTGCGCGCATGGGGCGCAAAGTGCTCCCTGACGCGTGCGCGCAGGCTCTGCGCGCGGCCGACGAACAGCGGTGGCTCGCGCCGTCCGCCGTCAGGTGCTTCTTCCGCGGTGTAGAACAGATACAGCCCGGGCACATCCGGCACCGCCTCGAGCATGCCTTCGGGCAGGCCGGGCGGCAGCACCGGCGCCTTCATCGCGCGCTCGGCTGCCTGCGCCAGCACCTCGGGTGCAAACGCCGCCTCCACCTGGCGCACGAACTGCCACAGCACCTCGACGTCGCCCATGGCGCGATGGCGCGCCGCGCACACAAGGCCATGGCGCTCGATCAGTGCGTCGAGGCCGTGGCGGTGATGCTCGGGAAACAGTGCGCGCGACAGCTTGACCGTGCATAGCACGGGGGCGGCAAACTCACGCCCGATGCGGGTGAACGCGTTCTTGATGAAGCCGAAGTCGAAGCGCGCGCTGTGGGCGACGAAGACGCAGCCTTCGAGCAGCGCCGCGACCGTGTCGGCGACGGCCGCGAACGGCGGCGCGTCGGCGACCATGGCGTCGGAGATGCCCGTTACCTGCTCGATCAGCGGCGGGATCGACTGCCCGGGTGCGACCAGGCTCTCCCAGCGCGCCACCACCTCGCCATCCTCGATGCGCAGGATGGCGATCTCGGTGATGCGGTCGCGCACCGGATGCGCCCCGGTGCTCTCGACATCGATGATGGCAATACGGCGCGGCAGGCTCATGCCGGCCTGCGGGGCCTGCGCTCGGTTACGAGTTCAGCCACGGACAAGTACGGGAAACGCGCCAGGCCTCTCAGTGGTTGGCGTCGTAGTAATACGGCTTGACCGGCACCTGCGCCGCGTCGATACGCTGCTGCTCGTCGACGCGTTGCGGCTTGTCCCACCACAGGGCACGGCCCTTCTTCTGCTCGTCGCGCTGCTCCGGATGCTTCTCCATCCATTCGCGCATGAACTTGGTGTGATCGGATTCGTACATCGCCATGTCAGGCCCCTGTTGATGTGGTTGCAGCACCGGCCGCGCTGCGGTCGGCCTGCATTCTACCAGCGCCGCTGCGGATCAACCGACGCGCCCGTCAGCCTTTACACGACCGATGCGCACGACTTCCTGCACCCGGCGTACCGCACGCACCACTCGCGCCAGATGCATGCGGTCATGCACCTGCACGGTGAAGCTCAGCGCGGTGTAGTCGCCCTGCTCGCTCTCCATGCTGACGCTCTGGATGTTGCAGTCTTCCTCGGCAATCGCGCTCGCCACCCGCGCCAGCACGCCGCGCGAGTTGCGGCTGAGCACGCGGATGCCGACGTCGAACAGGCGGTCGTCGACCACGTGCTCCCATTCCACGTCCACCCAGCGTCCGCGGTCGCCACGCAGCTTGGCCACGTTGGGGCAGTCGTGGGTATGCACTTCCAGCCCCTGGCCCTTGCGCAGCGTGCCGATGATCGGGTCGCCCGGGATCGGGTGACAACAGCGCGCAAGCTGCACCGCCACGCCTTCCGAGCCGCGGATGGTGATGGCGCCTGCGGGCTTGGGCTTGACCACGTCCGGCCGGCCGGACTCCATGTCCTGCGCCTCGGCCAGGCGGCGGGCGACGATCACCGGCAGGCGTTTTCCCATGCCGATGTCGGCGAACACGTCCTTCTTGTGGCGCACGCCGCGGTCGCGCAGGAAGCGGTCCCACGCGAAGGTCGAGATCTGCCCGAGGGTGAGGCCGTGCGGGCGCAGGGCCTGGTTGAGGAGGCGCTCGCCAAGGGTGACCGACTCGTCCTGCTGCGCGTTCTTCATGAAGTGGCGGATCTGCGCGCGCGCCTTGCCGGTGCGCACATAGGACAGCCAGGCCGGGTTGGGGTTGGCATGCGCGGCGGTGATGATCTCCACCTGGTCGCCATTACGCAGCTCGCTGCGCAGCGGCATCAGGTCGCCGTTGATGCGGCAGGCCACGCAGCGGTTGCCGACGTCGGTGTGCACCGCGTAGGCGAAGTCGACCGGCGTCGAACCCTTGGGCATCGAGAAGATCTTGCCCTTGGGCGAGAACACATAGACCTCGCCCGGGAAGAGGTCGATCTTGACGTGCTCGAGGAACTCGGTGGCCTCGCCCGAGGCCGATTGCAGCTCGAGCAAGGATTGCAGCCAGGAATGCGTCTTCTGCTGCAGCTCGGTGAGCGTGCGCTCGTCTTCCTTGTAAAGCCAGTGCGAGGCCACGCCGGTCTCGGCGATGTGGTGCATCTCGCGGGTGCGGATCTGCACCTCGACCGGCATGCCGAAGGGCCCGATCAGCGTGGTGTGCAGGCTCTGGTAGCCGTTGGCCTTGGGGATCGCCAGGTAGTCCTTGAACTTGCCCGGCACCGGCTTGTACATCGAGTGCAGCGCGCCGAGCGCCAGGTAGCAGCTCGGCACGTCCTTGACGATGACGCGAAAGCCGTAGATGTCGAGCACCTGCGAGAACGACAGGTGCTTCTCGACCATCTTGCGGTAGATGCCGTAGAGGTGCTTCTCGCGCCCCTGCACCTCGGCGACGATGCCCCACTGCGGCAGGCGCTCCTCGATGCTGGCGAGGATCTTGCCGACGACCTCGCGGCGGTTGCCGCGTGCCGAACGGATCGCCTTGGACAGCACCTCGAAGCGCAGCGGGTACTTGTTGCGGAACGACAGCTCCTGCAACTCGCGATAGAGGTCGTTGAGCCCCAGCCGGTTGGCGATCGGAGCGTAGATCTCGAGCGTCTCGTTGGCGATGCGGCGGCGCTTGGCCGGACGCATGTGGTCCAGCGTGCGCATGTTGTGCAGGCGGTCGGCGAGCTTGATCAGGATGACGCGCAGGTCGCTCGCCATCGCCAGCAGCATCTTGCGGAAGTTCTCGGCCTGCGCTTCCTCGTGCGAGCGGAACTCGATCTTGTCGAGCTTGGAGAGGCCGTCGACCAGCTCGGCCGAGACCTTGCCGAAGCGCTCGGCGATCTCCGCCTTGGTGATGTGGGTGTCCTCCATCACGTCGTGGAGGAGCGCGGCAATCAGCGCCTGGGCATCGAGGTGCCAGTCGGCAACGAGCGAGCACACGGCCACCGGGTGACTGACATAGGGCTCTCCGCTGACGCGGAACTGCCCGGCATGGGCATCGGCGGAAAAATGGTAGGCCGCTTCGACGCGGCCCACGTCCTCCGGCCTGAGGTAGGTCTCGAGCTTGGTCTTGAGCTGCTGGAAGTCGAGCGAGAGCACGCTCGACGGGGGCGGGCGATAGGGTTGGGGGGCAGGGCCCGCTTCTGCGGTGTTCATGCGACCCCCGGTCGGGATCAGGCCTGGCCGCGATTGAGCATCTCGAGACCGACCTTGCCCGCCTCGATTTCGCGCAGCGCGATCACCGTGGGCTTGTCCCGGTCGAGCGGGTCGACGTCGATCTGCGGCGTGCCGCCGGCGGTGAGCTGGCGGGCGCGATAGGTCGCCGCCAGGGTGAGCTGGAAGCGGTTCGGGATCCTTTTCAGGCAATCTTCTACGGTGATGCGGGCCATGTTCAATCCTGTTCGAGAAAGGCGAAATATTCGGGATGCCGCTGGTGCTGATTGGCGCAGCGCAAACGCGCAGCCCGCACTACGGCGACCAGGTCGTCGAGCGCGGCATCGATTTCGTCGTTGATTATAACGTAGTCGAATTCGGCCACATGGCGCATTTCCCCGCGCGCGCCAAGGAGCCGGCGGCTGATCACTTCGGGGCTGTCGGTACCGCGGCCGACGAGTCGGGCCTCGAGCACGTCCATCGACGGCGGCAGGATGAACACGCCGACCGCGTCGGGGAAGTGCTTGCGCACCTGCTGCGCGCCCTGCCAGTCGATCTCGAGCAGGGTGTCGCGGCCGGCCTCGATCTGCGCCTTCAGCCAGACCTTGGAGGTGGCGTAGTAGTTGCCGTGGACTTCCGCCCACTCGAGGAACTCGCCGCGGTCGCGCAGGCTGCGGAAGGTGGGCACATCGACGAAGTGGTATTCGCGCCCGTCCTGCTCGCCCGGGCGGGGGTCGCGCGTGGTGTAGGAGATCGACAACTGCACGCGCGGATCGCGCTGCAGCAGGCCGCGCACCAGCGTGGTCTTGCCGGCGCCCGAGGGTGCGGTGACGATGAAGAGGGTTCCGGGCATGGTAAACGTCTCAGGGCCGGCGCGGCGCACCGGCAGAAGGATGGACGGCGGCTGACGCAGCGGACCGGCCACAGCGTCGGCCTGCTCGGCAGCCGGCGGCGCCCTGCAACAGCAGCCGCGGCCGGCAAGCGCTCACTTGAGCGCGACCGAGGAGATGGTGCCCTTCGTGCCGACCCCCAGGGTCAGCGGGAAGGACACATGATGGAAACGCGTGGTGACGTTGTCGTCATGGACGGCAAAGCCCACGCTGACGACGCTGCCCGGCTTCAGGGCCTTGTCGTCGTCGGCATGCCCGGTGTCGAGCTTGCGCGTCCGCAACACCGTCCACTGGCCATCGACCCACTCGCCGCGGACGTCGGCGTTGTCCGCCGCCGAACCGCTTGCGTCGGCGCGTGACAGCAGGCGCCCGGGGAGGACGTCGCCCTTCTTCCAGCCCGCGGCCGGATCGTAGGCCACGGCGTTGTCCTCCCGGATCAGCGCGTGCGGCTTCGACGCATTGCCGATGTCCTCGAGCGCAAGCGCCTTCACGCCCACCTTCGCGGGATCGAACATGAACTTCGGCGTCATGGTCTTGCGGTCGACGTTCCAGGCGAACGGACCCTTGCCGGCGTCGGCCAGGCGGTAGTCGAGCACGTAGCCGTCGTCGGCCATGCCCACCGGATTGCTGCGGTGGCCGCGCCACTGCATCAGCTCGACGAAGGCGCCCGCCGCCTTGAGCTGGGCGATCTCCTCCGGCGTACGGGTCTTGTCCCAGCTCGCCGCCTCGTCCGTGCGCGTGGCCGGCAGGTACTTGCGGACGTCGCTTTCCTTGTGCGTCTGGCCGATCAGCGAATGGGCCTGGACCTGCTCCTTGGTGGGCTCGCCGGGCATGTCGCGCATGCCGGTGTGGCAGGTCAGCCAGCATCCCTGGTTGGCAAACATCGGCACCTTGCCATCGTCGATCATCACCGACAGGCGGTCCTCGTAGAGCGGGGGCTGGGCGCCGCTGCGCACCGCCTCCTTCGAGCGCGGTCCGCCGACGAAGGCCCACTTCTCGCCGTCGAACATCATGTAGTCGTGCATCTGCCCGGCCCGCGCCATCTGCGTCTTCCACTGGAAGCGCAGGTAAAGATTGGCGTCGTCATGGGCGGCCTGGACCTTGAGCGCGATCGCGCCGGCCTTGCCGGCGATCGGGGTCGGTTCGTGCCGCCCGCCCTTGACGAGGGTGGCGCCGATCTCGGCCTCCTCGCCCTCGTGACAGGAAACACAGGCCTCGCCGTCCTTGACCTTGGCATTGGCGCGCTTGTGCTCCGGGCTGCGCAGCCAGCCGTAATCGACCTGCCCGGGATAGAAGAGGGTCACCGTCTGCACCGGGATGGCCGCCCAGTCAGCGGGCGGTGCGGCGAGGGCCGGTGTCGCTGCACTGGACACACAAACGGCGAATGCTGCGGCGCCGGAAGCATTCCATATCGATGAATTCATCATTTCTCTCCGTCTGCTCCGGGGGACAAACACACGGGTTCGCCAACAGGCGTCGGCGACTGCAAAGCGGCCGTGGCCGTGTGCACGAGGGTGTCCAGGCCAACCGGAAAACTCAGAGCCGGTGGGGTGGATGCGCCCTTGTTACCACGAACGGCATGCGTTCGGTGCACGGACCGGGGCCGTCTGCCCTCCCCGTCCACCGGGGCGGCCGTTCGTCACTCCAGATTCTGCACCTGTTCGCGCATTTGCTCGATCAGCACCTTCATCTCCATGGCGATGCCGGTGATGTCGGTCGCGGGCGACTTGGAGGCGAGCGTGTTGGCCTCGCGGTTGAGCTCCTGCATCAGGAAGTCCAGCCGCTTGCCCGCCGCGCCGCCGGCCTTGAGGATGCGCTCGACCTCGTCGAGGTGGGTGACGAGCCGGGTCAGCTCCTCGTCCACGTCGATGCGCTGGGCGTAGAGCGCCACCTCCTGGCGGATGCGATCCTCGTCCAGGCCGGCGACGGCGTCGCGCAGCTTGGCGGTCAGGCGCTCCTGGTAGTCGACCACCACCGCGGGCATGCGCGGGGTGGCGATGGCGACGAGCTCGCGCATGCGGGCGACGCGCTCGCGGATCATGTCGGCGAGCTTCGCGCCCTCGCGGCCGCGGGTGGCGACCAGGTCGTCGAGCGCGGCGTTGGTGAGGGCGACGATCGCCGGCAGCATCTCGTCGAAGCCCAGGCTGTCGTCGGCGAGCATGCCCGGCCAGCGCAGCAGCTCATTCACCGACAGCGGCGCGGCGTCGGCAAAGCGCGCGCGCAGCGTGGCCTGGGCGTCGGCGAGCTGGTCGAGCAGCGCGGCGTTGAGCGCCATGCTGCGCGGCGCGCCGTGACCGGCCTGCAGGTTGAGGCGGCACTCGACCTTGCCGCGGCCGAGGCGCGCGCTGATGCGCTCGCGGATCGCGGGCTCGGCGGCGCGCAGGTCGTCGACGATGCGAAAACCCAGGTCGAGATAGCGCGAATTGACGCTGCGCAGTTCGAGGTGAAGGCTGACACTGCCCAAGTCTCGCGTCTGAACCGCGAACCCTGTCATGCTTTGGACCATTGAGGCGCTCCGGGAACCCTGCCCCATCGATTAGACTGCAGGGTCCGATCAGGAATGAAACCGCGAAAGTCGCGATTCTAGCGCCCCCGAAGATGCCGTCTCAAGCCAACTGCGCGCTGCCACAGGGCTTTCAGCTCGACCAGTACCGCATCGAGCGCCAGTTGTCGCTGGGTGGCTTCTCGATCGTCTACCTCGCGCTCGACGCCCACGACGCCCCGGTGGCGATCAAGGAATACCTGCCCAACTCGCTCGCGCTGCGCAAGGAGGGCGAGACCGAACCGCAGGTCTCAGACGAGCACCGCCTCGCCTTCCGCTACGGCATGAAGTGCTTCTTCGAGGAAGGCCGCGCGCTCGCCAAGCTGATGCACCCCAACGTGGTGCGCGTGCTCAACTTCTTCCGCGCCAACGGCACGGTGTACATGGTCATGCAGTTCGAGCGCGGCCGCACCCTGCACGACTACATCCAGAAGCACCGCGGCGAGGTCAAGGAGATGCTGATCCGCGCAGTGTTCGCCCGCCTGCTCAACGGCTTGCGTGAAGTCCACGCGCACAAGCTGCTGCACCTCGACATCAAGCCCTCCAACATCTACCTGCGCAACGATGGCACGCCGGTGCTGCTCGACTTCGGCGCCGCGCGCCAGACCCTGGCGAGCGACCAGCCGGTGCTCAAGCCGATGTATACCCCCGGCTACGCCGCGCCCGAGCAGTACGAGAAGGACGCGCAGCTCGGCCCGTGGACCGACATCTACAGCGTGGGCGCCAGCCTGTTCGCGAGCGTCACCGGCAGCGCGCCGCCGCGCGCCGACGAACGGGTGAACACCGACACGCTGCAGCCGGTCGCCAAAAGCCACGCCGGCCGCTACGACAGCCAACTGCTGGAACTGATCGACTGGTGCCTGCAGCTCGACCCGCTCGCCCGCCCGCAGAGCGTCTACGCCCTGCAGAAGGCGCTGATCCACCGCCATGCCGGCGCCGACCGTCCCGAGAACTGGTTCTCGGACCTGGGCAACCGGCTCAAATCCTTCATCGGTCGCAGTTGAACGAGGCCACCATGCGCTTCACGATCTACCAGGAAAGCCGCATCGGCCGGCGCGCCAGCAACCAGGATCGCATCGCCCACTGCTACTCGCGCGAGGCGCTGCTAATGCTGGTCGCCGACGGCATGGGGGGCCACCTGCATGGCGAACTCGCCGCGCACATCGCTGCCCAGCGCATCACCCAGGCCTTCCAGCGCGAAGCACGGCCACGCCTGCCCGACCCCGGGCTGTTCCTGTCGCGCGCGATCGCGAGCGCGCACCACGCGATCCTCGACGATGCGCTCGACCGCCTGCTGCCCGAAGCGCCGCGCACCACCCTCGTCGCCTGCGTGGTGCAGGACGGCGCCGCGCACTGGGCGCACACGGGCGATTCGCGCCTGTACCTGCTGCGCCGCGGCCACGTCGTCACCCGCACGCGCGACCATTCGCGCACGCAGCTGATGCTCGACCAGGGCCTGCTGCAGCCCGAGGACGCGCACAACCACCCGGGGCGCAACCGGCTGTATTCCTGCCTCGGCGGCAACCACGCGCCGCAGGTCGAGCACTCGCCGCGCACCCCGCTGCGCGATGGGGACGTGCTCGCGCTATGCAGCGACGGCGTGTGGGGCCCGGTCGGCGACGACAGCCTCGTCACCCACCTCACCGCCACGCCGCTGGGCCAGGGCGTGCCGCGGCTGCTCGACGACGCAGAACGCCGCGCCGGCGCCAACGCCGACAACCTCTCCATGGTGGCCATGTGCTGGCACGACGAGGACAATGCCGGCCCGGCCAGCGCCGAATCGATCTCCACCCGCACCATGGAGCTCGACGACTTCACCACCCGGCTCGACATGTCGAGCATGGGCAAGAGTCCGGCGCAGGACCTCGACGAAGACGAGATCGAGCGCGCCATCCGCGAAATCAACGCCACCATCCGCAAACTCGACCAGAAACAATAGGATCACCGCCCATGCGACCCAGCCAGCGCCAGCCCGACCAACTCCGCGCCATCCGCCTCACCCGCGGCTTCACCTGCCACGCCGAAGGCTCGGTGCTGGTCGAATTCGGCGCCACCCGCGTGCTGTGCACCGCCAGCGTCGAAGAAAACGTACCCGGCTTCCTGCGCGGCAAGGGCCAGGGCTGGGTGACCGCCGAATACGGCATGCTGCCGCGCGCCACCCACACCCGCAGCGCACGCGAAGCCGCCAAGGGCAAGCAGAGCGGCCGCACCCAGGAGATCCAGCGCCTGATCGGGCGCAGCCTGCGCGCGGTGGTCGACCTCGGCGCGCTCGGCGAGCGCCAGATCGTCGTCGACTGCGACGTGCTGCAGGCCGACGGCGGCACCCGCACCGCCGCCATCACCGGTGCCTGCGTCGCGGTGCATGACGCACTCGTCGGCCTGGTCACCGCCGGCAAGCTCGCCCACAACCCGATGCGCGAATTCGTTGCCGCGGTGTCGGTGGGCATCCACCAGGGCGAGCCGGTGCTCGACCTCGACTACGCCGAAGATTCCGACTGCGACACGGACATGAACGTGGTGATGACCGAAGGCGGCGGCCTGATCGAGGTGCAAGGCACGGCCGAGGGCGCGGCGTTTTCGCGCGCCGAGCTCAACGCCCTGCTCGATCTCGCCGAACTCGGCGGCCGCCAGCTGTTCGAACTGCAACGCGCCGCGGTGCGCTCGGCGATCCTCACGGCCTGAATTCGGCCGACGACCCTGCTGCTGCCGCCCGCCTGCTGTGGGGGCGCGGCAGCAACTGCGGCACGCAGGCGCTGAACGAAGCGCAACCACCGCCAGGAGAACCCACCATGAGCACCCGACTCGTCCTCGCCAGCAACAACGCCAAGAAGGCCGCCGAGATGCAGGCGCTGCTCGCCCCGCTCGGCATCGAGGTCATCCCGCAAGCCGTGTTCGGCGTCAGCGAGGCCGAAGAGCCGCACCCCACTTTCGTCGAGAACGCGCTCGCCAAGGCCCGCCACGCCGCCGCCGCCACCGGCCTGCCCGCGGTGGCGGACGACTCCGGCCTGTGCGTGGAGGCGCTCGGCGGCGCGCCGGGTGTCATCTCGGCGCGCTTTGCCGGCGAGCCCAAGTCCGACGCGCGCAACAACGCCCTGCTGCTGGAAAAGCTCGCCCACCTCGCCGAGCCCGCCCGGCGCCGTGCCTATTTCTATTCCGCCGTGGTGCTGGTGCGCCACGCCGAAGACCCGCGCCCGCTGATCGCCGACGGCGAATGGCACGGCGAGATCCTGCCCGCCGCGCGCGGCGAGGGCGGCTTCGGCTACGACCCGCTGTTCTGGGTGCCCGAGCTGGAGCAGACCGCCGCCGAACTGGATTCGGCGCTCAAGAACACCCTCAGCCACCGCGGCGCCGCCATGCGCCACCTGCTCGCCCGCCTCGCCGCGCATCCGCTTTGAGCCCACACGCGCCGCCCGCACCGGAACACCCCTCGCCCGTGACAACCCGCCGCATCATCCCGCTCACCCCCGCCGCCAGCCCGGCGCGCGTCCTGGCGCTGCCCGAGCGCCCGCAGCTCGAAGCCCCGCCCCCGCTGTCGCTGTACGTGCATTTCCCGTGGTGCGTGAAGAAGTGCCCCTACTGCGACTTCAACTCCCACGCCCCGCGCGAGGGCGGCATCCCCGAGCAGGCCTGGCTAGCCGCCGTGCTCGCCGACCTGCAGCACGCTCTGCCCCAGGTCTGGGGCCGGCGGGTGCATAGCGTGTTCATCGGCGGCGGCACCCCCAGCCTGATGTCGGCGGCCACGCTCGACGGCCTGCTCACCGGCATCCGCATGCTGCTGCCGCTCGACCCGCTCGCCGAAGTCACGCTCGAGGCCAACCCGGGCACGGTGGAGGCCGAGCGCTTCCGTGACTACCGCGCCGCCGGCGTCAATCGCCTGTCGCTCGGCATCCAGAGCTTCGACGATGCCATGCTCGCGAAAATCGGCCGCATCCACGGCGGCGACGAGGCGCGGCGCGCGATCGACGCCGCACGCACCCACTTCGAGCGCGTCAATCTCGACCTGATGTACGCCCTGCCCGGCCAGACCCTGGACATGGCGCTCGCCGACCTGGACACCGCGCTCGGCTTCGGCGTGCAGCACCTGTCCTGCTACCACCTCACGCTCGAGCCCAACACGCCCTTCGCCCACGACCCGCCGCCGCTGCCCGACGACGACACCGCCGCCGACATGCAGGAAGCGATCGAGGCCCGCCTGGCCGAAGCCGGGTTCGAGCACTACGAAACCTCCGCCTTCGCCCGCCCCCACGAACAAAGCCGTCACAACCTCAACTACTGGACCTTCGGCGACTACCTCGGCATCGGCCCCGGCGCCCACGGCAAGCTCTCCAGCCATGAAGGCATCCGCCGCGAGATGCGCCACAAGCACCCCGGGCGCTACCTCGAAGGCGCGGCGCGCGGCGACTTCATCCAGGAAGCGCGCGAGGTCTCGGTGGCCGAGCTGCCGTTCGAGTTCATGATGAACGCGCTGCGCCTCACCGCCGGCGTGCCGGCCAAGCTCTTCGCCGCGCGCACCGGGGTGCCGATCGAGGCCGTCACCGACGAGCTGGCGCGGGCGCGCGAACTCGGGCTGCTGGACACGGCGGCGGGGCAGTTGCGGCCGACGCTGCAGGGGCGGCGGTTCCTGAATGAGCTGCTGCAGGTGTTCTTGCGCGACTGAGGTCCTGCAGGCTGGGCCTGGGTGGCAGCGCCACCGCCATCCCACATCCAGATCCAGATCCAGATCCAGATCCAGATCCAGGCCCGGGCCCGGGCCCTTACCGTCGAGTTTGACCCGAGTGGGGCGTCTGCCTAAGATCCTTGCATGACTACGCCCGCCGACATCGACAGCGCAACCCTCGCCGCGAGCCGTCTCTTCCTCGAGCGGATCGCGCGCAGCTACGACTACGCCGGCGCGTTCCTGTTCGGCAGCCGTGCGCGGAAGACCCACCGTACAGACAGCGACGCCGATGTCGCCGTCCTGCTGCGTGGCATGCCGGCGCAGTTTGTCGGCACGAAGCTCGCGATGGACGACATTGCCTACGATGTCCTGCTCGAGACAGGCATCCGTGTCCAGCCCCTGCCGGTCTGGGAAGAAGAGTGGGCTCACCCCGAGCGCTACTCGAACCCCCGGCTGTTGCAGAACATCGCACGTGAAGGGGTGCGCCTGTGAATCAATCCGAACTGATGGCCAAAGCACGTCGTGCGGTCTTGTCGGCCAAGGTGCTGCTGGATGCAGGCGATGCGGACGGCGCCTGCAATCGTGCCTACTACGCAATGTTCGACGCCGCCCGCGCGGCGCCGACATGCGCCCGGGTCACGCCGCGTCGGCCGACCGCAGCAGGCCCGCGCACTCGAACATCCGCGTCACATAGCAGCGCTGATCGGGCGGCTGCGGGACAGAATCCCCGCTCTCATCGACACGCTTGCCATCCACATCGGCGGGAGCCCAATCCAGATGCAGCACATGCCGCGCCTGCATCTCCTGCACCAGCTTCAGGTCGTGGTGCCCCCCCTGCGCCCTGCCGAGCGGCGAGGACTTGCGCAGCAGGATGAAGGAATCCACCTGAAAAGCCTTGCCTGAGTTCGCCGACAGCTTCGCCGCCAGTTCACGCAAGTCGTGGCTTTTCGCCAGCGCGACCTTGGCATTGAAGGCATTGAGCGAATCCCGGTCCTGGATACCGGACTGCCCCTTGGGGTCCACCAACAGCACATGCGTCTTGCGGTCGCTGACGGCCCACAACACAAAATCGGGGAAGTAGGCGCGGGTCTCGGTGTCCAGATACACCCCCACCGAGCGCAGGCTCTCGACGTTGCGCATCAGATAGAAGTCGAACTTGCGAAGCCGGCTCTGGTTAACTGGACTGTCGAGAAAATGGTGCAGATCCTGCACGAACTTGCGTTCGCCCGCGTTCAGCGCATCCGGGCTGATCGATAGCGCGCGCAAACGCAAACCTTCTTTGACCCCTTTGTTGTCGCTACCCTGCAGCAAAGGCGCGTAGATATGGCGCGGCTCCTGAAGGTCCAGCGACAGTTGAGCGGGTAGCTGCGGTGACGGATACGCGGCCTCGAAGGCCACCTTTTCGGCCGGCTTGTCGAACTCGATGCGCACGTCGTAGTGGCTGATGAAATCACCCGGCTGGCCGGGCGCAGCCTGACGCAAGGGTTCGTCGAAACGGTAGCGGCGCTTGTTGAGGTCGTAGATCAGCCTGCCGTGCAGCCTTGCCAGCGCGTCCGCCAAGGTATGGGCCAAGAGTTGCTCGCGAACCGCAAAGCCCAGCTCCGCCCAGCGGCGGTGATACAGCACCTCGTCCAGCAAGCCGAAGAGATCGGCCACACGCAGCGGGCGCACCTGTGCGTCGTCCTGCACCCGCAGTTGCAGCCGGCGAACGCCCTGCATGCGCTCGAGGCGACGCTGCAGATCGGTGAGCGACAGGAAGCCCGCAAAGCATGCGTGCCCGAGCACCGCATCGCGCAGGTCTTGCGCCAGGTTGAACTCCGGTGCGACCGCGTCGGGGCGGTAGTCCATGCACAGCGGCGCACGCGCCACCTCACCGCGCGCCTCGTTGCCCTCGGCAAGATAGGCCCATTGCCACAGCGGTTTGCCCGCCTTGAACACGAGGGTCGCCAGCAGTCGCGGCTCGGAGTCGTCGCGGCCCACCTTGAAGATCGGCAGCTTGGGGGCGTATTCGGCAAAGGACTCGCTCGCCCGCCCGAACTTCAGTGTCTGAGCCTGCACCACCACCCTGCGCAAGACATAGGGGGGCATCTCCTGCTCCAGCCCTTTCAGGAAGACTTCGAGGTAGGACGCCTTCAGGCTGAACACATTGAGCGTCTCCAGTCGACGCAGCCGATTGTCCGGTGTGTCGTCGGCCACGAGCGCGGCATAGTCCTCGACATGCTCGACAAAGCGGCGCTTGCCGTCGCCCCTCAGACCCTTCAAACGCACGCCGCGGCCAAAGATCTGGATGATCTTGTTGCCCTTGCTCGAACCCAGGTTGATCAGCCCGATGACCGACACGCGGAAGCAGTTCCAGCCTTCGGCGAACTTGCGGCTGCCCACCAGCACGTTGATCGGCGAGCCAGGCAGGTCGATGTCGCCGAACTGGAAACGCCGCTCCACGATCGGCACCTTGCGCAGCAGCACCAGCGGCTGCTTGTGCGCATCCATCAGCTCCGGGTGGCCCTCGCAGTCGTGGAAGAACTTGTCGCCGTTGCCGACGTTGACGATGCCCCAATAGGCGCCGTCGCCCCACGACAGATAGATCTCGTCCACCACGGCGGCGCAGCGCGTCAGGGTGAGCGTACCGGCGTGGTCACCGTTGAACACCGGCGCCAGGCGCGCGCGAGCTGCGGGGGACAGCTTGGCCAGGTAGGCGAGCAGCTTGCGGATGTCGGAGACCTCGTCGGTCGCACCCGACTTGGTGACCTTGCCCTCGTCCTTCTTGTCCTCGACCGTATTGCCCATGAAGGCGATCAGGGGTTTGTCGGCAAAGGCATCGACAAAACCCAGCCCCTCGTCCTTCATGCGCAGCGCGTCGTGGACGGCGAGCTTGTCGGCCAGGGTCTCGAAGGCGGACTGGAAGTTCGCCCAGGCCTCTTCGCCCCGCGCGATCTCGTCGGCGGCGAGACGCTGGATGTCGTAGTCCTTGCCATAGCCGTCCTTGTAGAAGCGGTAATAGTTGTAGTCGTAAACGATCTGGTCGCCGTACTCCTCGACGTACTTCTCGCCAATACCGTGATAGGTGGCGGAATACTCGAACAGGAAGGCATTGGGAAAATCGGCCAGCTCGTGGCGCAAGCGCTTGAAGGCGCCGGCAGTCTGCCCGCCACCGGCGAGCCCGATATGACCTTCGTCCACCAGCACCAGGCGGAACACCCGGCTCGAGGGTGGCAGCTTGAAATAGCCGCGCTCGTGGTTGAGCAGGCTGCCGGTGGATTCCACCATCAGCTTGATGCGCCTGGCGCATTGGCGGTTCAGGGCATTGACCAGCGGTGTCAGCTCGCGCCGGTGCTGGTCGATCAGGTTGACGCCCGGCGTGGTGAGTATGATCTGCAGTTCGTCAAAGGCCTGCATGCCGCCGATGTGGTCGATGTACTGCAGGATGTTCAGGTGCATCAGCAGCGTCTTGCCGCTACCGGTCGCCATCCAGTAAGCGAGCATGTTGCGGCGCGGGCCGGCGGCCTCGTCGCGCAACTCGCGCAGCAGGCCTTCGGTGAAGTAGAGCGCGAGGATCTGGTAATAGCGCAGCCGCACCGGGCGGCTCACCAGCAGGTTATAGCGCTCCAGCCAGCCGGAAATGGCCTCGCGCGCCCAGCGCTTGAGGCCGGTCTCCGACTCGGCGCCGTAGGCTTCCACCGCCTTCTGGTAGGCGGGGTCGTGGCATTCGCTGGCCGCCGCCAGGCTGCCCAGGAGTTCGCGCTTGAGGCGGTCGTAGAGCTTGAGTTCCATGTCAGCTCCAGTCCGCGCCCCGGTCGAAATCGGTGGGCATCAGCAGCGTGCAGGGCAAGGCGACCCTGCGCAGGTCGGCCCAGTGGTTCAGCTCCAGACGCTGGATGCGCGGGCTGCCGTCGGCGTTGGCATAGCTCTGCGCGATGGCGTTGACCGCCGCACTGTCGTCTTCCTCCAGCGTGATGTCGCGCAGCAATACCAGACAGCCGCACTCGGTTTCGAGCGCCGCGTAGCGCTTGCCGTCCTGCCACAGCACCTTGCGTGAGCGCACCCAGTAGCCTTGCAGCAGCGCCCAGGTCTCCAGCAGGTCCACCGCACAGTCCTCGCCCTGCTTGCCCGCGCGCAGCACGTTGGAAAACGGCTGCGCCAGGTTCAGCGACTGGCGCACGCGGTTCTCTTCCGGGCGGAACAGGTAGCGCAAGGGCACGCCCTGCGGCATCGCGGCTTCATCCCAGGCGGTTTCGAGGTTGTTGACCACGTCTTCGTATTGCTCGAAGCGCTGGACTTTGACGATATGCCGGCGCCGATGCAGGGCGCCAGGTTCCCCGTTCTTCCAGTGCGGGCTGAACATGAGGCGGGCAATGCGGGGTTTGGTTACCGCGTCGAAGTACGCACCCATCTCGGACAACACGAAACGGCGCGGCTGTTCCAAGGCAAGCACTGCGTGGCCGGTCGTGCCGCTACCGACGAAGAAATCCATCACCCAGTCCCGCGGCTCGGTGGTCTGCTCGATGAAGCGGCCGATCAGGGTAGTGGGCTTGGGGTTGGGGAAACTTCGCTGCTTTCCCGAAATCGCAGTCAGTTCCTTCTCACCATCGCTGTAATCTGTGATCACCGACTTAGAGACAGCCGTCTCAACCTCGTGGAGAAACCGCTTGATCTGGGGTATGTTTCTTTCAGTTTCACCCCAAATTATCCGGCAGTCGTCCGACATTTCCTGAAATGACGTTGACATTCCAATTGGTTTTTCTGGGAACCTCCAACCACCTTTGGGATGAGGACAAGCCTTTCCAGAAATCGGATGATGCGGCTTATAGAAGCGATAGTCAGGATCACCTGGAGTATGGACACTATCTTTCTTGTCAGTACCGCCCCCTTTCGGGAAAGAGGCATCAGCAGACTTCCATAACCATATGCGCGAGTCACACTCAGCAGCTTTTCCTGCTTCAACAAAATGACCCCGCACGTCCCGGTACTCTGCTTTCTTGTACTGGTAGGTCCCCTTCCAAGGATCGAGCGCCCGATCGTACTCGATTCCATTCTCTTCCAGCTCAAGCCGAAAAGTCTCGCGATGCTCATCGAATAAGCGGCTTACTGCGGCTTCGATCTCGTCAATCGAGGGGTATTCCGGGTTCAAAGTCTCCAGCAGCTCCATCAACTCCGCATAGCCGGGCTTGGTTTCTCGAAACATCGTCGGCGCGGCCTTGACCTTCTCCAGATCGCGCGCAAAGACCTCCACATATTCGTGATTGTTCGAGTAGGTTGGCGACTGGTTCTTGGTCGAGTTCTGCGCCCAAATCAGCTCCTCCACCCGATTTTCAGCACCGAAGGTGTCGGCCAGCAGCCGCTCCAGGCTCAAGCGCTCCTTGTCATCGATGCTGGCGAACAAGACCCCATGCGAACCCAGCAGCGGCTTGGCCAGCGCCAGGCGGTCGGCCATCATCGCCGCCCAGCTCGAATGCCTGAAGCTGTCCTTGTACAGAAAGCCGTCGCCGCCGGTGTTGTAGGGCGGGTCGATGTAGATGCACTGGATGCGCTCTCGGAACTTCTCCTGCAGCAGGTTGAGCGCCTGCCAGTTCTCGGAGTGGATCAGCAGACCGTCGGTCTGCTCGTCGAGGTGGTCGAAGGCGGGGTCGGACAGGATGGCGTCGATCAGCGCCTTGTCCTCGGCGGTGACGAACAGGCTGGTGTCCACCACCAGCGTCGGCAGCGCCTGCATTTGCTCCAGGGTGCTCACTGCCTGCTTGAACTCACGCAGCCAGTAGGCGCGCAGGCCTTCGTGCGCCAGCAGGCGCGGCCAGTAGCCGGACGGGATCTTGCCGAGCGAGATCAGCCAGTGGGTATCGATGACCTTCTTCTTGAGGGTGAACAGGTTCTTCTGGAAGGTCTCGGTGGCGTCGAGGAACTCGATGATGCGGCTGGCCACGGCGTTGAAGGCGCGCGCGATGACGCGGGTGGCAGCGTCGGCACGCAAGTCCAGCAATGCGTCGAGGTTGCTGAAGATGACGTTCTTGATGAAGCGGTCTTTCTCGCGACTGAGGAAGCCGTGCAGGTCCTTGTGGATGAAGTAGTCGGCGTCCTGCCCGACGTAGAAACGGTTGAGCGCCTTGTCGATCTGCAGCAGGGCGTTGGCGGTCGGGTCCTGCTCCAGCGCTTTCGCACGTTCCTCCGCATTGCGGCCGAGCGGCTTGAAGGCCTCATGTTTGGCCAGGGTATCGCGGTAGGCCTCGGCCGCCAGGCGAAGCTGGTTGATGCCCTTGACCTGGCCGCCTTCGGTCTTGTCGTGGTCCTTGCCGAGGTCCTTGAAGATGGGCTTGTCGCCCTCCTTGTCCTTCTGCCACAGGTAGGGATGCAGATCGGATTCGAGACCGAGCGCATTCAGGATCTGCGGGTAGATCTCGGCCTTGGGCGTGCCGGTGCGCGAGAGGCTAAAACGCGCGAGGTGTTCGCCGCCGAGCGCGCTGATGCCCTCGAAGCGGTAGAGCTTGATGCCGGCATCCTTGTTGTTGTTTTGCGCCGCGGTCTCGTCGTCACCGCCCGGCTGGATGCGGAACACCAGCTTCTTGCCCAGTACATCGAGCCGCACTTCGGGAAAGCTGTTTGCGGTCTTGATGTAGTAGCAGTCCTTGTGCCGGTAGTGGAACAAGGTGTCGGCGCCGTCGTAGTCGGCTTCGTAGGGCACCTTGAAGGCGTTCGCGGCACGGCTGTTGTAGCCGAAGTCGCCGTTCTGGTAGTACAACTCGAAGAAATTCAGCAGGTAGTTGTAGAGCTGGGCCTCGAGATGACCGGCGCTGTACTGCTGGGCCTGTAGCCAGCGGTCGAGCCGATCGAGCGTGTTCTGCAGGGTGTGTTCTTCCTCGGCTTGCGAGATCGCCTGGCGCAGCGTGTCCCACATCGCTTTGTCCTGCAGGTTTTCGAGGACGGCCGTCCAGGCCTTGCGCGGCCGCGGACCGAGATAATCGCAGCGGTTGGCGAGCCATTGGCGCTCGTCGGCGTCGTCGGCCGAGCGGATGGCGGCCAGTTCGCGGCTGACGATGCGGCGCAGGTCCTGCTCGCCATCGCCGTCGATGAACTGCTCGATGAAGCTGCGCTTGAGGCGCAGCACCTTGAAAAGGCCGAAATCCAGCTCGTGGTGGTCGAACTGGAACATCTCGCGCAAAAACTGCTGGAAGAGCGGGAAGACGTCGTTGGAGGCGGACATGGGGGGCGGACTCTGGATTGTCGGTTTATGCGGGCGGGACGGCGGCGGTGCACTGCAGGCTCAGCCGAGCACGTCCTCGCAAGCGATATGGTGAAAGACGGCAGCCTCGTTCAGCCGGCGGTCGAGACTGGCCAACCGGGCGCCGAGCCGGTGTGCGATCGCCAGGTGCAACGCATCCCCCGCGCGCAGCGCCAGCGGCGCGTCGATGAACACGGCGGCGGTGCGGAAATCGGCCGGCTCGACCTCGACGGTGCGCAATTCGGCGGATACGAAGCGCTGGAAGTGCGCCAGCGCCTGCTGCCGTGTAGCTGCATCGATGGCGCCGGTGCGCTGCTTGATGCCGCCGACGCTGGCCATTTCGGTGAGCGTCCACGCCGAGATCACCAAGCCTTCGCGACGCAGGGGCTCCAGACGATCGAAGACGCGCGCCGCGCCCGGTTCGCGAAAGAACAGCGCGCCGACGACCGAGGTGTCGAGGTAGATCACAGCAGGTCGTCCTCGCGCATCTGGGCAACGGTGGGGCCTTCGGTTGGCTCCGCCTCGATCCAGGCGCGCAGCGCGGCCCAGCCGTAGCCACCCACGCCCGGTTCGGCCACCAGACGCGCAACCGCCTGGCCGCGGCGGGTGATCAGCACGTCGTTGCCGGCTTCGACGTCGGCGATGAGGCTGGAAAGGTGGGACTTGGTCTCGGCGACGGAAGCGGTTTTCATGTTCGGACCTTCCTTACATGGTCAACTACAGCGTTATTTTGACTCTCGTTGACCATGTTGTAAACCGCGCCAGGATTTCGTCATACCCCGGAAAGTGCCGGACCAGCACCGCTGCACGGTTGTCCCGACAGAATCGCCCGGCGCGCAAGGCTGCAAGCTCAATGCGAATGCCGGTGGTGGATGTCAGGAAAGTGCGGGTGCTTGTGGACCATGGCCTCGTGGCGGTGCCAGTGCGCGTGCGGCTCGGCGCCGGTCCACGCGAAATCGTGTTCGTGCTGGTGATGCTCGTCGTGAACATGCCGATGAGCATGCTCCATCGACTGATGCACATGCTCGTGCTCGTGATGCTCAGTGAGGTGCAGCCAGACCCCCAGCCCCATCAGCGCAGTCGCAATCCAGAACGCGGGCGAGGTCGATTCGCCCAGCAGCACGAGTGCCACCGCCGCGCCGATGAAGGGCGCGGTCGAAAAGTAGGCGCCGGTGCGCGCCGTGCCCAGGCCGCGCAGCGCGAGCACGAAGAGCACCAGGCTGATCCCGTAGCCGAGCAGGCCGACGGCCATGGTGCCGAGCAGGATCGCCCCGCCCGGCAGGCTCGCACCGAGCGCGAAGGCCAGCCCGACGTTGACGCCGCCCGCCACCGTGCCCTTCGTGCTCGCGGTGAACAGCGCGTCCGAGGCCGACACCCGACGCGTCAGGTTGTTGTCGATCGCCCAGCACAGGCAAGCGGCCACGATCGCCAGCGGCCCGACCCAGTCGCTCGTGCCGCCCTCGCCCCCCGACCACGACAGCACGGCCCCGCCGGCGACGATCGCGAGCATGCCGAGCACGATGCGGCGATCGGCGTTTTCCTTGAACACGACCCAGGCGATCACGGCGGTGAGCACCGCTTCGAGGTTGAGCAGCAGCGACGCGGCCGAGCCGCTGGTGCGCGTGAGGCCGAACATCAGCGCCAGTGGCCCGAGCACGCCACCGAAGAAGATCGCCCCGAGTAGCCACGGCCATTCGCCCCTGGCCAGCCCGGACGGCCGCCAGCCCCGATCGCGGATCAGGCGCGCAACCGCCAGCCCGAGCCCGCTGCCGAGGTAGAGCAGACCCGCGAGCAACCACGGCAACATCTCGCCGACGAGCAGTTTGGCGAACGGCGTGCTCGCGCCGAACAGGGCGGCGGCGAGCAGTGCATGGATCACGTGGATGTTGTTCATCGCCTTTGTCCGGAGGGCGTACTGGCCGTCCGACGGAAACGATAGCCGGAAATGGCCCCCCACCGCGCGCAGACATGCCCACGCATCTCGGTTATCATCATTTTCGTCCCAACAGATAAAGGATTGCGCGGGGTGTCTTGCACCCCGCACCGTGAGTCGTTCTTCCCGCCTTCAGAGTGCTCGCTCTGCCTACCCGGACGCTGGGAATACCGCGCACCCGGAAGACGAACCAGGTCGATGTCGTCCCTGGATCGTGCATCAATTCTTCGAACACACGAGACAAAGCGCAGCCTGCGTTGATCGGGCTCGTCCTGCTTGTCCGGCGCCCTTGCGGCGCCCTCGGACAAGCCGCTTGCCGTCTCTTCACGGCCATGCCTGCGGGCAGGCTTCGGCACGTCCCCACGTTTGGGCGCGCCCTTCTTCCTTCGCTACCTGCTGAACCACACCATGGAAATTGTCCTGCTGATCGCCCTCATCGTGCTCAACGGTGCCTTCGCGATGTCCGAGATCGCGCTCGTCACCGCGCGCCGGGCTCGACTGGCTCGACTCGCCGAAGACGGCGATGGCTCCGCCGCCGTGGCGATGAAGCTGGGCGAGGATCCGACCCGGTTTCTGTCCACCATCCAGATCGGCATCACCTCGATCGGCATCCTCAACGGCATCGTCGGCGAGGCAGCCCTCGCGGGTCCGCTGGCGGAGTGGCTGCAGACCCTGGGCATGGAGCAGCGCACCAGCGAGATCGGCTCGACCGTGCTGGTCGTCGTCGTCATCACCTACGTGTCGATCGTGGTCGGCGAGCTCGTCCCCAAGCGTATCGGCCAGATCGACCCCGAAGGCATTGCGCGCCTGGTGGCGCGCCCGATGAACGTGCTGGCCATTGCCTCCCGCCCCTTCGTCCACCTGCTGGCCGGCTCGACGGCGCTGCTGTTGCGCGTGATGGGTCAGCGTGAGACCACCGGCCCGAGCGTGACCGAGGAAGAAATCCACGCGCTGCTCAACGAAGGCTCGGAAGCGGGCGTCATCGAAAAGAGCGAGCACGAGATGGTGCGCAACGTGTTCCGCCTCGATGACCGCCAGATCGGTTCGCTGATGGTGCCGCGCGCCGATATCGTCGCACTCGACGTCGATCACCCCCTCGCAGAGAACCTGGCCCTGGTCGCCGAATCCGCGCACTCGAGCTTCCCGGTGTGCAGGGACGGGCTGGACGACATCCTCGGCATCGTCAGCGCCAAGAAGATCTTCACCCAGATGCTTCGTGGCGACACCGTCGATCTCACCAAGGACCTGCAGGCGCCGGTCTATGTCCCCGAGTCGCTCACCGGCATGGAGTTGCTCGACCAGTTTCGCGCCTCCGGCACCTACATCGTCTTCGTGATCGATGAGTACGGCGAGGTTCAGGGCATGGTGACCCTGCACGACGTCATCGAATCCGTGACCGGCGAGTTTCTTCCCCACAATACGGACGACTCCTGGGCCGTGCAGCGCGAGGACGGCTCCTGGCTGCTCGACGGACTCATTCCGATCGTCGAGTTCAAGGACCGACTGGGCATCAAGGCCGTGCCCGAAGAAGAGAAGGGGCGCTACCACACCCTGTCGGGCATGGTGATGTGGCTGCTCGGCCGCCTGCCGAACACCGGCGACATCGCCACCTGGGAGAACTGGCGCTTCGAGGTCATCGACCTCGACGGCAAGCGCATCGACAAGGTGCTGGCCTCACAACTGCCGGAGCCCGCCGCCGAGGGCGCCGTCGAAGACGAACCTCGGGCGCCTTCGCCTGATTGACCCATCTCGGACGAGGCACGGATCCGCTCGCCGAGCCGTTGACGAAGCGCATTGCGCTGCGGCTTGCCGCCAACCTGTCGGGAAGCGGCAAGCAACGCAACCCTCGGAATCAGTTGCGCTGGACCGGCTCGATGCCCAGCGGTCGCAGCGCTTCCCGAAGCTTCGGGATGGCCCGGACGATGGCCTCCTGTGTGCCGCCGCACCGCTGGCAGGTCTCCCCCTCGATCGTGACGAGTCGCTGCCACAGCATATTCAGCGTCTTCAAGCTATTTCTCACTGCCTGACGTAACAGCGGCGGATCGTCTCCAGGGCCGAGCCGCGAACGTCTGCGGCGCATGTCAGACGAGCGATCCGGGTCACGAAGTCTCCCTCGTAGTCTTGTGGCTGCCAGATAAAGTCCTGATCCTGGCAGCGGGCCACGACCGTACCGTTCGTGCCAAGCGGTTCGCCGAGCGTGCAGGGGACGACTTCTGCCCTGCGCTCGAGCATGGGGGGCGGCACCATCAGGGCGGAGAGCGGAAAGCCGTCGGCGAGCCGGAAGAGGCGCCATGCGAGCGTGCCCATCAGCAGCAGATGGGTACGTTCCTCGTTCAGTTGCACGTCCTTGAGCTCCCCGACCCCGCCCGCATGGAAGCGCCAGAGCTCCCGTCCCGACGCGACATCGATGCGGGCGACACCGCCGTCGTTGCGCACGACCAGATACTGCCGCTGGCCGAGCGACGCGAGGGTGTGAAGGCCGGAGACGGTCGATCCGGGCGTCGAGGCGCCGAGAACGCTGAACAGCGGCGAGGCACGTTCGTCGTCGGCGCGCGTCCAGCGCCCATCGCTGTCAGGTGTGAAGGCCAGCAGCCGTCCGTCCAGCGCAACGATCAGACCGGGGCGGTCGAGCTCGAAGTCGGCGCGGCTCTCGGCCGTGATCGGGACCGCGCGGGCCTCGGTCAAAGCCTGCAGCGTGTCGAGGTCATAGACCGTGCCGGCGAAAGGCCAGAAAAGATGTCGGCCGTCCGGTGAGCGCAAAAATGCCTGCTCCCATTGGTCTTCGCCCAGCGCGTTTTCCTGCAGGCAGACGCTGCCTTCGGCGGCTGGCCTGCAAATCGTCAGTCGGTGGCCGGAATTGAAGATGATGTGTTCGAAATAGAGCTGGCGCCCACTCGAGGGCGGGTCCTTCCTCGGACGTGACCAGCGTGGCGCCGGTGGCGGGCCTATGGTGTCGTACGCGGTAGGAGGAAATTCATCCCTTACATAGCTTTCGGTCCGGATTCCTCCGCCGATGATCGGGCAAGGGGCTTGCTCGGTGCAGGAGGGCCTGTAATCGAGAAGGGGCGTTCGGCTCGCGCCGGGGGGCGGCGACCCTGTGGCGGCTGTCCAGATCTCCGGTCGGTGATCGCTGGGATCGGGCTCGAGGGACACCGCGCGCACGCCGTGAGCGCGCAGCGTGCCGGCCTCGAAGCCTTCGTCGCTTGCGACCGGCAGGCATGCGCCTCGTGTGAATGGGTTCGCCTGCGCTTCGCCAAGAAATCCATCCGAGCTTGCGAAGGCATGCCCGAATGACGCCAGTCCCCTTGCCCCGGCCGTCTCCGACGTGCTCGCCGCCCGGAGGGAACGCAAACTGACGGGCTCGCCCAGCCCGTCGGCGGTGAACTCGCGTGCTTCGACCGCCCACGTCCGGGCGTTGCCCTCGGTGGCGAAGAGGAGGGCGCTGCAGTTCTTCGTCACGCCCGCCGCGCTGCCGAAGAACATCGGCCCAGGCATGGCCTCGCTGTGGACGCGGTCGCCGGCCGGAGAGACGGCCATCACGTAGGGCCGGACCGATCCGTTCGTCGGCCCCATCACGGCCCCGCTGACGATGAGCGTGCCGTTGGGCGCTTCGAAGCTGTGACCGAGCCAGTCCACGCCGGCATTGTCGAGTTCGGCCAGGCGCTCGCCCGTTTGTGCATCGGCGACCACCGTGCGTTGATCGCCGATCAGGATCAGCCGACGCCCGTCGCGCGCCCGAATGAGCCGCCCGGGTGCCGTCCCCACGTCGGACACATCGGAGACGCCGCGTTCGGGGTCGATGAGGACCGTGGCGTCGCGCAGCCTCGCGAGTCGCGATCCCGGCGCGCTGGCGAGCTGTTCGTAGGGGTCCGGTATCCAACCAAGCAGGGCTCGCAGCGGCGCCTCCGCAAGCACGCGCGTCTCTTCATGCTGCAGATAGGGCGCCAAGCGCGCGAGCGACTCGCCGACCCGGCCCTCGGCTGCGGCATTGCGGGCCAGGGTCACGGCTTCCTGGGCGGCCTGGATGCGCGATTCGCGCTGTGCCCCGAGCCAGCCCAGCCCTGCGGCGGCCAGCGCTCCGCCGACCAGGACCACGGCCAGCAGGCTCAGCGCGTGTCGGCGCCGCGTGCGGCGGCGGTCGCGTTGCCACAGGTCGTCGAAGGGGACGTCGAGCAGTCCTGCGGCGAGTTGGGCGCGAACTCTCGGCAATCCCTCCCGTTGCAGGTCGGGCGCGCGTGGCTCGTCGGGCTGGTCGGTGGGCCGGCCGTGTGAGTCGATTCTTACCTTGAGCGCGGGCGGGAAGCACTCCTGCGCAGGATCTTCCGCATTCGGCTTGCCGGCGGCGATCACGGCGAAGACCTTTGCATTCCTCCGGGTCTTGAATCGGCGCACCTCGGCGTCGACCCACTTGGACTGCGCCGCAGCCGGGGTGCAGATCACGATCAGGTTCTCGGCGTCGTCGATCGCGCCCTCGAGCGCGGCACCCAGGCTCTGGCTGGCGCCCATCTCCTCATCGTCACGGAAGAAGCGACCGAGTCGGCGATCCGCGGCGAGAGCAGCGTTGACGCCTGCGGGGACGCGATAGGTCTCGAGCGCGCGATGCAGGCGGCGCGCGGTCGCCTTGTCGCGCTGGCTGTAACTGATGAACGCGCGGTAACGTTTGCGCTCGGTGGCCATGGTGTGCCCGGCTGTCCGCGAGTCAGATTGCACCGATGAACGCAGCCAGCGTTCGCTCGATCGGGACGATGTCGTTACGGTTCATCAGCGCCGCGTAGATGTCGCCGCCGAGGTTGGCCGGGAGGCTGACGTAGATGCGGTGCGTGACACTCATGACATCGGGCCTCCTCTCTGGCGTCGCCCTCGGGCAAGCCATGCGGCCACATCAAGACGCTGCTGCGGGCGTGTGTGCCGACTGCGCAGGCTGAATATGCTCGGGGTGGCTTCTGTTTATTTATAGCTCAGCGCCAGGCGAACGCCTTGAACTCGGCCGCCACGGTCCGCGGCGAGCGCCTTCGGGGCGAACACCTCACTCCCTCACGCTGTTACACCACTTCCCGGGACACCGCCACGCGTTCGCCGGCGATGTGTAGAACGAGGGTTTGCAGCATGACCTTCTCCTGGGTTGAACGGAAAGGTCAGGTTAGGTACGCAAACCCGCGTGGTTGCTGGACTCGGACGGTCTGAAACCGGTCGGCGGACGGTTCGCTGCTAGAATCCCGTCATGTCTGCGTGGAGCCCCATGAGCGACTTTTCCGATACCTCTCAGAGCAAAGGCGCGTACCCATTGCCAGAGCGCGTTCGGTTCGCGCAGTGGTTTCAACGTTTCCCCGATCGTGACCGCAGTGCTGACTATCGGGGCGCGCTGTGGGACCTGCTGCGTGCGCTGCCGACCCTGCCAGCGGACTATGAGAAGCAGCCCTTTGTACTTCGGTACCGTGAGGACCGGTCGATCCTGCGGTTCTCGCTCCTCGGGCGCCTGTTTCTGCGTTTCTGTGGACGTAGCGACGAGGAGCCCGGGGAGCACGTTTTCAGTTTCGATCGGAAGCTGCGGGCCGGGCACTGGCTGCGCAATCGCGGTCTCTTGGATCGTTGATCGGTTTCGCAACGGCTTCCGTCGAGCGGACTCGACGGCTACTCGCAAAGACAGAACAGCAATCCGTAAAGCACGGGAGTGTCACAAGGACTTATGGATCACTCTGTACACAACAAGATCGTCAGCTTCATCTGGTCAATCGCTGACGACTGCCTCAGGGATGTTTTCGTGCGCGGTAAGTACCGCGACGTCATCCTTCCGATGTTCGTGCTGCGCCGCCTGGACTGCCTGCTTGAGCCCTCGAAGGAAGCAGTGCTCGAGGAGATCCGCTTCCAGCGTGAAGACGCCGAAATGGCCGACCTCGATCCGCATGGCCTGCGCGAGGCATCGGGGTACGTGTTCTACAACACCTCCCGCTTCACCCTGAAGTCGCTGCTGGGCAACCCGTCTCAGCTGGAAGCCAACCTCAAGAACTACCTCGATGGCTTCTCCGACAACGTGAAGGAGATCGTCGAGAAGTTCGACCTGCGCAACCAGATCCGCAAGATGGCGCAGTCGGATGTGCTCCACGACGTGATCGAGAAGTTCGTTTCCGACGAGATCAATCTCAGCCCCAACGACCGCAAAGGCCCGGATGGGCGCACCCAGGCGGGGCTGTCGAACCTGGGCATGGGCTACGTCTTCGAGGAGCTGATCCGCAAGTTCAACGAAGAAAACAACGAAGAGGCCGGTGAGCACTTCACACCCCGTGAAGTGATCAAGCTGATGACCAATCTGGTCTTCATCCCGGTGAAGGATCAACTGCCCAACCCGCTGACCATCTACGACCCGGCCTGCGGCAGCGGCGGCATGCTCACCGAGTCGCAGGACTTCATCACCGATCCCGACGGCGAGGTCAAAGCGAAGGTGGGCGTGTTCCTCTACGGCAAGGAAGTGAACCCGGAGACCTACGCCATCTGCAAGTCCGACATGATGATCAAGGGCAACGACCCCGAGAACATCAAGTTCGGCTCCACGCTGGCCACCGACGATTTCTCGGGTACGCGCTTCGACTTCATGCTCACCAACCCGCCTTACGGCAAGAGCTGGAAGAGCGACCAGAAGAGCATCGTCGACGGCAAGGACGTGATCGACCATCGCTTCCAGGTCAATCTGTCCGACTACACCGGGGACGAACACGACTTCTACCCCGCGATCCCGCGCTCTTCGGATGGCCAGCTCCTGTTCATGATGGAGATGGTCAACAAGATGAAGCGACGCAGCGACAGCCCGATGGGTTCGCGCATTGCGTCCGTCCACAACGGCTCCGCCCTCTTTACTGGGGATGCGGGGAGCGGCGAGAGCAACATCCGCCGCCACATCATCGAGAACGACTACCTCGAAGCCATCATCCAGTTGCCGAGCAACCTGTTCTACAACACCGGCATCACCACCTATGTCTGGGTCCTGTCCAACAACAAGCCCGACAAGCGCAAGGGGAAAGTGCAGCTGATTGACGCCAGCAACCTGTACCAGAAGCTGCGCAAGAACCTGGGCGAGAAGAACTGCGAGTTCAGCGACGACCACATCCACCAGATCACCCGGCTCTACCTGGAAATGCCCAACGACGGCATTTCCAAGGTCTTCAACAACCGCGACTTCGGCTACTACAAGGTCACGGTCGAGCGCCCGTTGCGACTGGCCGCGCAATTCACGCCCGAGCGCATCGCAACCTTGCGCTTCACCCCGGGCATGCAGGACATCATGGAGTGGGTGTACGGCAAGTATGGCGACGAGGTCTATGCCGGCCTGAAGCCGCACGCCGAGGCCATCGAAGCGCACCTCGAAAGGGAAGAGATTGCCCTCTCGCCCAAGAACCGCCGTGAACTGCTGGCCGAAGCAACGTGGCGCACGCAACGCGAGCTCTTGCATGCGGCGCAGCAACTGGCCGAGAAGATCGGCCCCGGTGAATTCCTGGACTTCAACCGCTTCGAAGCCATCGTCGATGACGCCCTCAAGGCGCTGGGCCTGAAGCTGCCTGCAACGGCCCGGAAGCAAATCCTCAACGCGGTGAGCTGGCGTGACGAACGGGCCGAGAAGGTGATCAAGAAGGTCCACAAGCTCGACGCCGGCAAGCTGGATGAACTGCTGAGCCAACTCGGCACGACTCGCGACAAGCTGGGCGACTACGGCTACATGGCGGCGGCCGGTGGATACATCGAGTACGAGCCGGACAGCGAATTGCGCGACACCGAGAACGTACCGCTGGCGCTGGATACCAGACTGTCCGCATCCAGCGTCATCCACGACTACTTCATCCGCGAAGTGCGTCCACATGTCGACGAAGCCTGGATCGCCATCGACAAGACCGTGATCGGCTACGAAATCAGCTTCAACAAGTATTTCTACCAGCACAAGCCGCTGCGCAGCCTGGAGGAAGTCACGGCGGAAATCCTCGCCCTCGAGGCGGAAACCGATGGCTTGCTCAAGCAACTCGTGAGCTTCGTGCAGGGGCGCGCATGAGCCCGAACCCCGCCACGCTGGATGAACTGCTCGGCACGCTGGCACACACGCATGCCCTGCTGCAACAGCAGGCGGCGCGCTCGGTCGACCTCGCACTGGTGGTGCGCAACTGGCTGTTCGGGCGCCATATCGTCGAGTTCGAGGACGGTGCGGCGTCGCGCGCCGAGCTGTATGGCAAACGTCTGCTCGACAATCTGGCCAAGCAGCTTACCGAGCGCCTGGGGCCGGGATTCTCCAAGCGCAACCTCGAGCAATGCCGCCGCTTCTACCTCGCCTATCGCGAGATTGCGCAGACAGCGTCTGCGCAATCTATCGGGCTGGCACAAACCGGCGATGCCGCCGGCTGGCTCGGGCCCTTGCTCGGACATTTCCGCCTGGGGTGGTCGCATTACGTGACCCTGCTTGCGCTCAAGAGCGAAGACGAGCGGCGCTTCTATGAGATCGAAGCGCACGCCAACAGTTGGGGCGTGCGTGAGCTGCAGCGCCAGATCGCCGCATCGCTATACGAGCGCCTGGCCCTGAGCCGCAACACCGACGAAGTGCGCGCCCTAGCCCGGTCCGGTCAGGTCAGGTAATCGCCAAACCCGCCGACGTGCTGAAGAGCCCCTACGTCCTCGAGTTCCTCAACCTGCCCGAGCGCCATGCCTACTCCGAGCACGACTTGGAAACCGCCATCATCGACCAGTTGCAGATGTTCCTGCTGGAACTGGGCAAAGGTTTTCTGTTCGAGGCTCGGCAAAAGCGCTTCACTTTCGACGACGACCATTTCTACGTCGACCTGGTCTTCTACAACCGGCTACTGCGCTGCTACGTGCTCATCGACCTCAAACGCAACAAGCTGACGCACCAGGACCTGGGGCAGATGCAGATGTATGTGAATTACTTCGACCGCTACGTGAAGACGGCCGATGAGAACCGCAGCATCGGCATCATCCTGTGCCACCAGAAAAACGACGCACTGGTGGAAATCACCCTGCCGCCCGATGCCAACATCCACGCCGCCGAATATCAGTTGTATCTGCCCAGCAAGGACGAGCTGCAGCGGCGGCTGACGGAATGGGTCGCGCAGAGCGAGGGGGAGGCGTGATGCAGCATTATGAGCGCTACAAGGCGAGCGGGGTGGAATGGCTTGGGGAGATCCCTGCGCACTGGGATGTCCGCCCCGGCTTCACCTGCTTCAAGGAAAACAAGGATCGCAACAAGGGACTGGTGGAAAACACAGTGCTGTCGCTGAGCTATGGACGCATTGTGATCAAGCCCGAAGAGAAGCTAACAGCTGCTACACAACTCACACATCAATGTTCTGCGCATACAGCGCATTCCCCTCGATGAACGCCCTTCTCGGCTCCACGTTATCCCCCATCAGCGTGGTGAAGATCTCGTCCGCCGCGATCGCGTCGTCGATCTGCACGCGCAGCAGCCGGCGCACCGCTGGGTCCATGGTGGTTTCCCAGAGCTGCTCGGGGTTCATCTCGCCTAGGCCCTTGTAGCGCTGCTTGGTGATGCCGCGCTCGACGTCGGCGAGCATCCACTTGATGGCGTCGGCGAAGCGGGTGACGGTCTGGCGCTTGTCCCCGCGGCGGATCTCGGCGCCGGGGCCGATGAGGCCGCTGATGGCCTCCGCCGCGTTGCGGATGGCGCGGTAGTCGCCGGAGACGAGGAAGTCGTGTTCCACCCAGCCGAACTTTCGGTTGCCGTGGTGCAGGCGCTCGATGGTGAGCCGCCAGGCTTCGGCCTCCTCGTGATATTCGGCGTAGATCTGCAGGCCTTCGGGCAGGTGCGGCTGGATGCCCTCGGCCGAGGCGCGGGCGGCGGCCTCGTCGTCGAGGTTGACCTGGATGTCGTGGGCCAGCATGACCTGCAGCACTTCGGGGTCGATGTAGCTGGCCAGGCGCCGGGTGACGGCTTCGGCAAGCAGGTAGGTGCGTGCCAGGCCGCCGAGGGCTTCGTCGCCGATGGGGTCGGCGCCTTCGCGCGGGACCAGCACGGCGCCGTCGAGGGCGAGGCGCAGCAGGTGGTTGGAGAGCTCGTTGTCGTCCTTGATGTACATCTCGCTCTTGCCGTGCTTGATCTTGTACAGCGGCGGCTGGGCGATGTAGATGTGGCCGCGCTCGACCAGCTCGGGCATCTGGCGGTAGAAGAAGGTGAGCAGCAGGGTGCGGATGTGGGCGCCGTCGACGTCGGCGTCGGTCATCAGGATGATGCGGTGGTAGCGCAGCTTCTCGGGCTTGTAGTCGTCCTTGCCGATGCTCGTTCCCAGCGCGGTGATCAGCGTGGCGATCTCCTGGCTCTGCAGCAGCTTGTCGAAGCGCGCCTTCTCGACGTTGAGGATCTTGCCCTTGAGCGGCAGGATCGCCTGGAACTTGCGGTCGCGGCCCTGCTTGGCCGAGCCGCCTGCGGAGTCGCCCTCGACCAGGTAGAGCTCGCACAACGCGGGGTCCTTCTCCTGGCAGTCGGCGAGCTTGCCAGGCAGGCCGACGCCGTCGAGCACGCCCTTGCGGCGCGTCATCTCGCGCGCCTTGCGCGCGGCGTCGCGGGCGCGCGCGGCTTCGACGATCTTGTTGCAGATGGTCTTGGCGTCGAGCGGGTTCTCGAGCAGGAAGTCGCCGAGCTTGTTGGCGACCACTTCTTCCACCGCCGGGCGGGCCTCGGAGGACACCAGCTTCATCTTGGTCTGGCTGGCGAACTTGGGGTCGGGCATCTTGACCGACAGCACGCAGGCGAGGCCTTCGCGCATGTCGTCACCGGTGATGTCGACCTTGGCCTTCTTGGCGATCTCGTTTTCTTCGATGTACTTGTTGATGACGCGGGTCATCGCCGCGCGCAGCCCGGTGAGGTGGGTGCCACCGTCGGCCTGCGGGATGTTGTTGGTGTAGCACAGCACCTGTTCGGCGTAGCTGTCGTTCCACTGCATGGCGACTTCGACCGAGAGCTCGGCGTCGTGGCCCTGGCCGGTGGGGATGCGGGTGGTGCCGGTGGCGTAGAACACCGTGGGGTGCAGCACCGTCTTGCTGCGGTTGATGTACTCGACGAAGCCCTTGACGCCACCGGCGAAGGCGAAGTCTTCTTCCTTGCCGGTGCGCTGGTCGATGAGGCGGATCTTGACGCCGTTGTTGAGGAAGGAGAGCTCGCGCAGGCGCTTGGCGAGGATGTCGTAGTGGTACTCGACGGTGCCGAAGATCTCCTCGTCGGCGAGGTAGTGCACCTTGGTGCCGCGTTTGGTGGTCTCGCCGATGACGCGCGCCGGGCTGACCTCGACGCCGTCGACCACGTCGATGACGCGGTTCTGCGGCTTGCCGCGCTCGAACTCGAGCAGGTGGCGCTTGCCGTCGCGGGCGACGGTGACGTGCATCCACTTGGACAGCGCATTGACGCAGGACACGCCCACGCCGTGCAGGCCGCCGGACACCTTGTAGCTGTTCTGGTTGAACTTGCCGCCGGCGTGCAGCACGCACATGACGATCTCGGCCGCCGAGCGCTTGGGCTCGTGCTTGTCGTCCATCTTGACGCCGACCGGGATGCCGCGGCCGTTGTCGCTGACCGAGATCGAGTTGTCGGCGTGGATGGTGATGACGATGTCGTCGCAGTGGCCGGCCAGGGCCTCGTCGATCGAGTTGTCCACGACTTCGAACACCATGTGATGCAGGCCGGTGCCGTCGGAGGTGTCGCCGATGTACATGCCCGGGCGCTTCCTCACCGCTTCCAGGCCTTCGAGCTGCTGGATGCTGGTTTCGTCGTAGTCTTCGTGGGCCTTGGCGGATGCGGTGGGCTGGTCTTGCGGTTCGGACATGGTCATCTCGGTGATTCGTAAAGAACGGGTGCTGCGGTGAGGCTGCTGCTTGACTGCGTGCTGCTTAAATGCGCATCGGCATCACGACGTACTTGAACTTGTCGTTGCCGGGCAGGGTGATGAGCGCGCTGGAGTTGCCGTCGTTGAAGCGCCAGTCGACCATCTCCGAACTCAGGTTGTTGAGCACGTCGAGCAGGTAGGTGACGTTGAAGCCGATGTCGAGCTTGTCGCCGTGGTAGTCGATCTCGAGCTCGTCCAGCGCTTCTTCCTGCTCGGCGTTGGTGGACGCGATCTTGAGCAGGCCGTCCTCGAGCACCATGCGCACGCCGCGGAACTTCTCGTTGGTCAGGATCGCGGCACGCTGCAGCGCGGACAGCAGCGGCTGGCGGGCGAAGCTGATGAGCTTGGGATGGGCCTGCGGGATCACGCGCTGGTAGTCGGGGAACTTGCCGTCGATGAGCTTGGTGACGAGCTCGATCGAGCCGAAGCGGAACACGGCCTGGTTGCCGGCGAGCACGATTTCCAGCGGGTCGTCGTTGTCGGCGAGCTGGCGGGCGAGTTCGAGCACGGTCTTGCGCGGCAGGATGGCTTCAGTGCGCTGTTCCACCGGCGCGTCGAGGTCGGACGCGGCGTAGGCCAGGCGGTGGCCGTCGGTGGCGACCATGCGCAGCTCGCTGCCTTCGGCGATGATCAGCAGGCCATTGAGGTAGTAGCGGATGTCCTGCTGCGCCATCGCGTAGGCCACCTGGGCGAGCTGGCGCTTGAAGGTGCGCTGGCCGATGGTCAGCCGCGCGGCGGCGTCGGCGGGCGGGTTCAGGCTCGGATAGTCGGCGGCGGGCAGGGTCTGGAGCTGGAAGCGGCTGCGGCCGGCCTTGACCGTGAGGCGCTTGTCGTCGAGCGTGAGGCTGACGTCGGTGCTGTCGGGCAGGGCGCGCAGGATGTCCTGCAGCTTGCGCGCGCCGACGGTGATCGAGGCGTCTTCGCCGCCGATGTGGCCGCCGGTGGTGGTGCGGATCTGGATCTCGATGTCGGTGGCGAGCATCGTGAGCTGGTCGCCATGCTTCTCGATCAGCACGTTGGACAGGATCGGCAGCGTGTGGCGCTTTTCGACGATGCCGGCAACCGACTGCAGCGGGGCCAGGAGCGCATCGCGGGTGGTGGTGAGCAGGAGCATGGCGTCAGATCGGGTCGTTGAGTTGATCGGAAGTGTTCGATGGATCGGCGTTCAAGCGGCTCAGCCGCGCAGGACCTGGGTGAGCACGTGGACGTCGTGGTTGAGCTGGTGATCGCCGAGGCGCAGCTCGGTGATGGTGCGGCAGGCGTGCAGCACGGTGGTGTGGTCGCGGCCGCCGAAGGCCTCGCCGATCGCGGGCAGCGACATCGGCGTGAGCTCCTTGGCCAGCCACATCGCCACCTGGCGCGGGCGCGCGATGACGCGCGTACGCTTCTTGGAGTGCATGTCGGCGATCTTGATCTTGTAGTAGTCGGCGACGGTCTTCTGGATGTGCTCGATGGAGAGCTGGCGGTTGTGCGCGTGCAGCAGGTCCTTGAGCGCTTCCTTGGCGACTTCGAGGCCGATCTGGCGGCCATGGAAGCGGGCGTAGGCGACGACCTTGTTGAGCGCACCTTCCAGTTCGCGCACGTTCGAGCGCAGGTTCTTGGCGATCAGGAAGGCGACGTCGTCGTCGACCAGCACGCGCAGGGCCTCGGCCTTCTTCTTGAGGATGGCGACCCGCATCTCGAGCTCGGGCGGCTCGATCTGCACGGTGAGGCCCCAGTCGAAGCGCGAGATGAGGCGGTCTTCCAGGCCCTGGATGTCCTTGGGGTAGGTGTCGCAGGTGATGACGATCTGCTTGCGCGCCTCGGTGAGCGCGTTGAAGGCGTGGAAGAACTCTTCCTGCGTGCGGTTCTTGTTATTGAAGAACTGGATGTCGTCGATGATCAGCATGTCGAGCGAGCGGTAGTAGCGCTTGAACGCGTCGAAGCTCTTCTGCTGATAGGCGCGCACCACGTCGGCGTAGTAGTCCTCGACGTGTACATAACGGATGACCGCGCGCGGGTTGTGCTTGAACACCGCGTTGCCGATGGCGTGCACCAGGTGGGTCTTGCCCAGGCCGACGCCGCCGTAAACGAACAGCGGGTTGTAGGACGTGCCCGGGTTCTGCGCCACCTGCATGGCGGCGGCGCGCGCAAGGTCGTTGGCGCGGCCGGTGACCAGGGTGTCGAAGGTGAAGTCCGGGTTGAGGCGGGTCTTCTCGTAGGCCAGTTCGAGGCCGGAGTTGGGCTCGCCCGCGCGGGAGGAGGGTGCCGCGCTGCGCCGGATGCGCGGGGCAGGGACGCGCTCCGGCGCTTCTTCCGTGGCGACGTCCGGGGCGGTGGCTGGCGCGGCGTCGGCGGTGTCTGCAGAGGGCGTGGCAGGCGCAGCGCCCGGCGTGGGACTCGCCGCTGCGCGCGGTGGGGCGGCAGGCGCGGCTGCGTCGGCGCTGGCCGTGGCGGCGCGCGCAGGGCGCACGGCCCCGGCGGGAGGCAACTGCAGATCGACGGCCAGCGGCACGCCGGCGAATTCCTCGCCGAGTTCCTCGATGCGGCGCAGATAGCGCTCGCGCACCCATTGCAGCACGAAGCGGTTGGGTGCGATCAGGGTCCACGCCGATCCTTCTCCGGACTCCGCCCGCAAGGTCTTGATCCAGGTGTTGAACTGCTGCTGGGGCAGCTCCTGTTCAAGGCGCGACAGGCAGAAGGACCAGAAATCTTGAGTCACGGCGTGAGCGGGCAATGAGGTTGATGGCGATCGGGTTTGCGTTTCGATGTACGACAATGGTCTGTGCTCGTGGCGTCGGGACGCCGGCGCAGCGGGCTTGCCGGGTGGCGTTCGGGTCGGGATCGTGTGCCTGCATTGCGCTCTGATGGCGGCATTCGCTTGCTTGGCCTGCGCGTGTGCGCCAGGGCCTGGAGGCACGAAAGACGGTCATTGTAATCTTGCGGACCCGACTTATCCACAGGGGTGATCAAAAATTGTTCTTGACAAACATGGGGATATCCATTTAACTCTCGCGTTTGACCTAACACTGGCAGTCCGACCATGAAACGCACTTATCAGCCCTCCGTTGTCCGTCGCAAGCGCACCCACGGCTTCCTGGTTCGCATGAAGACCCGTGGCGGTCGTGCGGTCATCCGCGCACGTCGTGCCAAGGGCCGTCACCGCCTCGCCGTCTGAGGTGACGTTGCCTACGGGCGCTGACCAGGGTTTCCGCAGCGCTCACAGATTGCATAAAACGGATGAGTATTCATCCGTTTTTGCTTTTCGGCGGGCGCTTCGAGGGCGTTACTACATGATTCATTACCGCCCCAATGACGTCGATACCGCCCGCCTCGGCGTGGTCGTCGCCAAGAAGCTCGCCAAGCGCGCGAACGTGCGCAACCTGGTCAAGCGCATTGCGCGTGAAACATTCAGGCGCCATCGTGAAGCCTTGCCGGCCATGGATCTCGTCGTGCGCCTGCACGCACCGGTCGCCAAGGCGACCCGCGCCGAAATGAACCTCGACCTGCTCGCCTTGCTGCAAAGGTTGCCCCGGACATGAAGACCGTGTTGATCGCGCTGGTGCGTTTCTACCGCTATGCGATCAGCCCGATGCTCGGGCGCAATTGCCGTTTCCACCCCACCTGCTCCGAATACGCGATCGAGGCCCTCGAGCGCCACGGCGCGCTGCGGGGCGGCTGGATGGCGGCGAAGCGGGTGGGGCGCTGTCACCCTTTCAATCCGGGCGGGTATGATCCCGTTCCCTGACCTGAGACAGAACGAATCCGATGGATCAACGCCGCCTCATCCTCTTCCTGATTTTCTCCTTCGCCCTGGTCATGCTGTGGGATGGCTGGCTCAAGCACAACCAGCCGCCGGTGGCGGCCCAGCAAGCCGCCACCGGCGGCGCTGCGGCGCCCGCAGACGGTGCGGTGCCCACGCCCACCTTGAGCGCGCCTGCAGCGGGCTCGCCCGTAGTCCCGGGTGAGCAGGCGGCGACTGCGGCACCGCGGGTGGTGGTCGAGACCGACCTGCTGCGCGCCGAAGTGTCCGCGCAGGGCGGCGACATCGTCCGTCTCGAACTCAAGCAGCACAAGGCCAGCGGCGAAGCCGGCGGCAATTTCGTGCTGCTCGACGATGGCACCACGCGCCACCAGTACGCAGCGCAGTCCGGCCTGATCGGCGAGGGCCTGCCCACCCACAAGACCGTGTTCCAGCTTCCGGCGAGCGAGTTGCGCCTGAAGGACGGCGAGGATACGGTCGAGCTGCGCCTGCAGGCACCCGAGCAGAACGGCGTGCAGGTGACCAAGGTCATGCGCTTCCAGCGCGGCAGCTACCTGGTGGATATCGCCTACGAGATCCGCAACGGCGGCGCCCAGGCGCTCGCGCCCCACGCCTATTTCCAGCTCACCCGCGATGGCAATGCGGCCGAGCAGGTCGAAGCCTTCGGGGTCACCACCTTCACCGGCCCGGCTTTCTATACCGATGCCAACAAGTTCCAGAAGGTGACGTTCGAGGACATCACCGACGGCGATGCCAAGTTCGCGAAGACGGCGAGCGACGGCTGGGTGGCGCTGGTGCAGCACTACTTCGTCAGCGCCTGGCTGCCGGAGCAGGGCCTGCAACGCGAGTTTTTTGCCCGTGCGCTGGGTAACAACCTGTTCTCGGCGGGGGTGATCCTGCCGGTGTCGGCGATCGAGCCGGGTGCCGCGGGTACGGTCGCGACCCGTCTGTATGCCGGTCCGCAGGAGCAGGACAAGCTCGAAGGCATCGCGCCCGGGCTCGACCTCGTGGTGGACTACGGCTGGCTGACCGTGATCGCCGCGCCGCTATTCTGGGTCCTTTCCTGGCTGCACAAGCTGACCGGCAACTGGGGCTGGGCGATCATCCTGGTCACGGTGGCGCTCAAGGCGGTGTTCTTCCCGCTGTCGGCGGCGAGCTACAAGTCGATGGCCAAGATGCGCGTGCTCGGGCCGCGCATGCAGCGCATGAAGGAGATGTACGGCAACGACAAGGCCAAGATGCAGCAGGAGATGATGAATCTCTACCGCACCGAGAAGATCAACCCGCTCGGCGGCTGCCTGCCGATCCTGGTGCAGATCCCGGTGTTCATCGCGCTGTACTGGGTGCTGCTCGGCAGCGTGGAGATGCGCCATGCGCCGTGGCTGGGCTGGATCCAGGACCTCTCGGCCAAGGATCCGTACTTCATCCTGCCGATCATCATGGGTGCGTCCATGCTGATCCAGATGAAGCTCAACCCCACGCCGCCGGATCCGATCCAGGCCAAGGTGATGATGGCCATGCCGATCATCTTCACCTTCATGTTCCTGTGGTTCCCGTCCGGCCTGGTGCTCTACTGGGTTGTGAACAACATCCTGTCGATCGCGCAGCAGTGGCAGATCACGCGGATGATCGAAAGTGCAAAACCCGGCACCAAGGTCGCCTGACACGATCGCCGCGATTGCGACGGCACCGGGCCGCGGCGGCGTCGGTGTCGTCCGCGTCTCGGGCGCCGGTCTCGGCGCCTTTGCCTTCAAGTTGTGCGGGCGCGAGCCCAAGCCGCGCACCGCACACTTCACGCGCTTTCTCGATGCAGACGAGCGCGTCATCGACGAAGGCATCCTTCTGTATTTTGCTGCGCCGGCGTCCTTCACCGGTGAGGACGTGCTCGAACTACAGGGCCATGGTGGCCCGGTGGTGATGCAGATGCTGCTCGAGCGCTGCCTGCAATTGGGCGCGCGCCTGGCCGAGCCGGGCGAGTTCACGCGGCGCGCCTTCCTCAATGGCAAGCTCGATCTGGCGCAGGCCGAGAGCGTCGCCGACCTGATCGAGGCGTCGACCGCAGCCGCGGCCCGCTCTGCGGTCCGGTCGCTGTCGGGGCGGTTCTCGGAGGAGGTGCATCGCATCGTCGATGCGCTGATCGACCTGCGCATGCTGGTCGAGGCAACGCTGGATTTCCCGGAAGAAGAGATCGACTTTCTCGAGCGCGCACGCGCGATGCCCAGGCTCGACAACATCCGCGCCCAGCTCGAGGAACTGCTCGACCGCGCGCGCCAGGGTGCGCTGCTGCGCAGCGGCCTGAACGTGGTGCTGGTCGGCGCGCCCAATGTGGGCAAGTCGAGCCTGTTGAACCAGCTCGCCGGAGAGGATCGGGCGATCGTCACCGAGATCGCGGGCACGACACGCGATGCCCTGCGCGAGACGATCCAGATCGAAGGCATTCCGCTGCACATCATCGACACCGCGGGTTTGCGGGACACGATCGATGTCGTCGAGCGCATCGGCATCGAGCGCACCTGGCGCGAGATCGAGCGCGCCGACGTGATCCTTCGCCTGGTGGATGCGACGCAGGGTGAGCCCGGGGACGACGACATCGATCGGCGCCTGCCGCCTGCCGTGGCGCGGATCACGGTCATCAACAAGATCGACCTGCTCGGGCTGGAGGCGGGGCGGAGCGAAGCCGCAGGCCGAGTTCTGCTGCAGGTGTCGGCGCGCAGCGGGGAAGGGGTGGAACTCGTGCGCCAGGAGTTGTTGCGCATCGCCGGCTGGCACGCGCATGGCGAGGATGTGATCCTGGCCCGCGAACGCCACCTCATGGCGCTGCGCAAGGCGCTCGCCCACGTGAGCGAGGCGGGCGGACAACTGGGTGCGCTCGAGTTGTTCGCCGAAGAGCTGCGCCTCGCGCAGGAACAACTGGGTGAGATCACCGGCGAGTTCACGGCCGACGAATTGTTGGGCGTCATCTTTTCCCGGTTCTGCATCGGCAAGTGACCGGTCCGCGTCGCGGTGCGCGCGGACGCGTGGCGGCGCTGGCGTCAGCGGAGGCGGTAGTTGCCGATCGCACCCAGCCCACCATTCCGGGCCACTGATGCGCCCTTGTTTCACGTGAAACAATCCCATGGATATCGATTTCATCTTCTTTGCACTGGGGCTCGCCGCCCTTTTCGCCGGCTTTGTCGATTCGATTGTCGGCGGCGGCGGGCTCATCCAGTTGCCTGCGCTGTTCACCGCTTTTCCGGGAACGACCCCGGCCACGCTGTTCGGCACGAACAAGCTGGCGAGCATCGTCGGCACCACGAGCGCTGCCCTTCAATACAGTCGCAGAGTTGCGATTCCCTGGGGCGTCGCGGGTCCGGGTGCAGTGGCTGCCCTGATCGGATCCTGGTACGGCGCCAAGGCCGTCGCCTATCTCGATCCTGCGATCCTGCGGCCCCTGATCCTGGTGCTGCTTGTCGCGGTCGCGGCCTACACCTTCATGCGCAAGGAACTGGGCGCGGTATCGAACGAGCCAGCGCATGGCAAGCGCTCCGCCGCGTTTGCGGTGGCGATCGGCGGCGGAATCGGCTTCTACGACGGCTTCTTCGGTCCGGGGACGGGAAGTTTCCTGATCTTTCTGTTCATCCGCTTCCTGGGCATGGATTTCCTGCGGGCATCCGTGTCGGCGAAGATACTCAACGTCGCCACCAACCTGGCTGCGATCGGGTTCTTCGTGGGTAATGTCGAGTTGATGTGGAAGCTGGCGGCCGTCATGGCGGTGTGCAACCTGACGGGCTCGATTATCGGTTCCAGGATGGCGCTGAAGCATGGCACCGGGTTCGTCCGCAAGATGTTCCTCGGCGTGGTGCTGGTGCTGATTGCGCGCCTCACCTACGACACCTTTCTGCGCTGAGCATGTCAGTGTTTCACGTGGAACATCCGGGAGATCTACATGCAAATGCCTTGCGTTGGCCGCTGCAGGTGTGAGTCATGAGCACCCTGCCGTCCCCTTTTCCTGATGATCTGCTGCTTGAATACCTCTGCGACGACGTCGGCTACTTTCTGCGCGGCGGTCACCTGCTCGAGGCCGGGCGCTCCCGATGGCAAGCCTACGAGGTCTGGGAGACGCCGCGCTTCGGTCGTCTGTTCCGGCTCGACGGCTGCTTCATGAGCTCGGAGCGCGACGAGTTCCACTACCACGAGAACCTCGTCCACGTACCGGGCATTGCCCACCCGGGGCCGCGCAGCGCGTTGATCATCGGCGGCGGTGACGGTGGTTCGGCCGAGGAACTGCTGAAATACCCGACCATGGCGCGGGTCGTGATCGTCGAGCTCGACGACAAGGTGGTGGATATCTCGCGCCGCTATCTGCACCAGGTGCACCACGGCGCGCTCGACGATCCACGGGTCGAGATCCGGATCGCCGATGGCTTGCAGTACGTCCAGGAGGAGGGGCCCGCCGCCGGTGCGCGCTACGACCTGATCGTACTCGACCTCACCGATCCGGCGGGGCCCGCAGCGGCCCTGCATACCGCCGAGTTCTTCGCTGCGTGTCGCGCGTTGCTGGCCGAAGGCGGCGCCCTGAGCCTGCACCTCGGAACCCCGGTGTATCAGCCCGAGCGTGTGCAGGCGCTCGTGCGAGGTCTGCGCAGCGTATTTGCGTGCGTGCGGCCTTACTTCCTGTACATCCCGCTCTACGGTAGCCTGTGGGGGCTGGCTTCCGCCTCCGATGTCGTCGATCCCGCTGCGCTGCCTGCCGCCGAGGTGGATCAGCGGCTCCGTGTTCGCGCCATCGTGGGCCTGCAACACTTGAATGGCGCCGTGCACAGCGCACAGTTCGCGCTTCCCAACCACCTGCGCGCCTTGCTGGCCTGAGCCGGCACCGCGTGTTTACGCCCTTCCTTCCTGACTCGTGACCTCCCTGCCTCGCTCCGATCGGCGCCCGCCCTCCGCACCCCGCCGCAACAACCCGCCTTCACTCACGCCCCGTCCCGCCGCCCTCGCTCCCGACAGCCTCGCCCAGTCACTAGCCTGGGCCGCCGAGCTCGTTGCCGGCGTGTTCGATGGCGGCAACCTGACCGAGGGCTACGAGCGCATGCAGGCTGCGCATCCCGAATGGCCGGAAGCCACGCGCGGTGCGGTGCGTGATCTCGCCTGGACGACGCTGCGCGAGTTTCGCCGCGGTGGCGTCGTGCTGGATCGCCTGCTCAGCACGCCCCCGGCGACCGTGATCAACGCGTTGTTGCTGGTGGCGCTCACGCGCCTGCGCCAGCGCCCCGAGCAGTCGCATACCGTCGTCGACCAGGCGGTGCAGGCTGCGGCTGCACTGATGCCGGGGCTGAAGAACATGGTCAATGGCGTGCTGCGCAATGCACTGCGCCAGCGCGACCAGTGGTCGGCGTGGGAGCAGCGCGACCCCGAGGCGCATTATGGCTTTCCGGCGTGGTGGATCCAGCGCGTGCGGAACGCCCACCCCAGCGCCTGGGAGGCCGTGTTGCAGGCCGGCAACGAGCGCCCGCCGATGGCGGTGCGCGTCAACCTGCGGCGCACGTCGATCGAGCGGGCCGAAGCCGAGCTCGCTGCCGCTGGGTGCGGCACCCGGCGCCTCGAGAACGATGCGCTCCTGCTCGAGCGCGCGTTGCCCGTGGCGCGCCTGCCGGGCTATGCGGAGGGCAGGCTGTCGGTGCAGGATGCCGGCGCGCAATGGGCTGCCCGCCTGCTCGACCCGCAGCCCGGCGAGCGTGTGCTCGATGCCTGTGCCGCCCCCGGCGGCAAGACCGCACACCTGCTCGAGCGCGCCGACGTACAACTGCTGGCGCTCGAGCTGGACCCGGTGCGTGCGCGCCGAGTCGAAGACAACCTGATGCGCCTCGGCCTGCACGCGGAGGTGAGGGTGGCGGACTGCCGCGACCGCGCCAAGTGGTGGGACGGTCGAGCCTTCGACCGCATCCTGGCCGATGTCCCATGCTCGGCGTCGGGCGTGGTCCGCCGCCATCCCGACATCAAGTGGCTGCGGCGCGATACCGATATCGTGCAGTTTGCCGCGCAGCAGGCGCAAATCCTGGATGCGCTTTGGCACGCGCTGGCGGCGGGTGGCACAATGCTCTATGTCACCTGCTCGGTTTTCGATGAGGAGAACGCCGGGCAGATCGCCCGCTTCTGTGCCCGTCACCCCGACGCGCAACGTCTGTCCATCCAGGGTCGCCCGGACTTCCAACTGCTGCCCAATGCCGAACATGACGGCTTCTATTACGCGCTGCTTCGCAAGCAGGCCTGAGCGCCTGCTGCGCTGGCTGCTGTGCGCGCTGACGGCCCTGCTGGCCTTCGCCGTGCAGGCGGAGGAGGGCGTGATCCGCAGCGCCGAGATCGTGCCCGGAGACGGCGGCTACGTGCTCAACGCCGACATCGACCTCGAACTGAACCCGCGCCTCGTCGATGCCATCTCGCGCGGCGTCTCGCTCTACTTCACCACCGAACTCGTGATCGAGCGTCCGCGCTGGTACTGGCTCAACGCCACCGTCGTCGAGCGCAGCCTCGATTATCGCCTGTCGTATCACGCCATCACGCGCAGCTTCCGGCTGTCCATCGGCAGCATCCACCAGAGCTTCGACAACCTCGAGAGCGCCGTGCGCACCATGCAGCGCGTACGCAACTGGCAGGTCGCCGATCTTGAAACCCTGCAGGCAGGGGTCTCGCACGAGGTGTCGCTGCGTTTCCGCCTCGACACCAGCCAGTTGCCCAAGCCCTTCCAGGTCACCGCGATCGGCAGCAGCGACTGGAACATCGGCACCGACTGGGTGCGCTGGACCTTCCTGCCCGGGGCGCCAGGTTTCCGATGAAGCGCCTGCTGCTCGTCGCCGCTGCCGCGCTGGCCGGTATCTCGCTGTTCCTGCTCACCTCGGCCAGCGCCAATACCGAACTGTTCGCCACCAGCTACCCCTACCTGCTCGCCCTCAACGGTGTGATGGTGGTCCTGCTGGGTGCGCTGGTCGGCGTGCAGTTGCGCCAGCTGTGGCGGGAACACCGCGCGCGTCAGTTCGGCTCGCGGCTCAAGCTTCGCCTCGTACTCCTGTTCGCGCTGATGGGGGTCGTGCCCGGCCTCGTCATCTATGCCGTCTCGCTGCAGTTCGTGGTGCGCAGCATCGAGTCCTGGTTCGACGTCCGCGTCGATTCCGCGCTCGAAGGCGGCATCGCGCTCGGCCAGAACGCGCTCGATTACCTGGTGACCCAGGTACGCGAGAAGGCCGACGACATGGTCCTCGACCTGGAGGGCGTGGCGCAGGGCGCGGGCACCCGGCTCAACCGTCTGCGTGAGCAGTCCGGCGTCAGCAGCGCCACGATCCTGTCGCCGAACGGACAGGTGCTGGCCACGGCCTCGGAGTCGGGCCAGAGCCTGCTCCCCGACCTGCCGGACTCTGCGGAGCTGCGCCAGGCACGCCAGGCGCGCCAGTTCCATACGGTGGGCAGCCTGCCGGACGGTCGGCTGGTGATCCGCGTGATCACCCCGATCCCCGTGCGTACCCTGGCGGGCGAGGCCCGGCTGCTGGTGTTGAGCCAGCCGGTGCCCGAATCCTTCGGGCGCCATGCCGACGCGGTGCAGGAGGCGTATCGCGAGTATCAGCAGCTCACGCTCGGGCGCAGCGGGCTCAAGCGCATCTATACCGTCACCTTGAGCCTGACCTTGCTCCTTGCGCTGCTGGGCGCGCTGGCCTTCGCGGTGCTCATCGCCCGCCGCCTCGCAGCCCCTTTGCTGATCCTCGCCGAGGGCACGCAGGCAGTGGCGCAGGGCGACTTCAGCCCGCGCCAGGCCTTGCCTGCCAACGACGAACTCGGCGTGCTCACGCAGTCGTTCAACCGCATGACGCGCCAGCTCCAGGAGGCGCGCGCCGCAGCCGACCGCAACCGTGCCGATGTCGAGGCTGCGCGTGCGTATCTCGAGTCGGTGCTCGCCAACCTGTCCACCGGCGTGCTCGCATTTTCGCCCGAGGGCCACCTGCGCGCGGCCAACCACGGTGCGCTGCAGATCCTCGAGGACGACCTCGCCGGCTTCGAGGACATCACCCTCGATGCCTGGCCCCGACATGCCGAATTGCGCGACGTGCTGCGCGAGGGCTTCGCCGGCAACGACGGCGACTGGCAGAAGCAGATGGAGCTGCCGGTGCGGGACAGCACGCCGCGTACCCTGCTGATCCATGGTTCGCGCCTGCCGGTGAAGACCGGCGGAGGCCTCGTCGTCGTGTTCGACGACATCTCCAGCCTGGTGGCCGCACAGCGCACCGCCGCCTGGGGCGAGGTTGCACAGCGCCTGGCGCACGAGATCAAGAACCCGCTCACCCCGATCCAGCTCTCGGCGGAACGACTCGCCTTCAAGCTGGCCGACCGCCTCGACGACAACGGGCGCGAGATGCTCGAGCGTGGCACCACCACCATCGTCAATCAGGTCGAGGCCATGAAGAACCTGGTCAACGCCTTCCGCGACTACGCGCGCCTGCCCGCGCCCACGCTGGCGTCGATCGATCTCAATGCGCTCATCCGCGAGGTGCTCAACCTCTACGAGAGCGCCAGCGCGCGCATCCATACCGAACTGGGCAGCAACCTGGCGCTGGTGAAGGGCGACGCCACGCAGATCAGACAGGTCATCCACAATATGCTGCAGAATGCGCAGGATGCGCTTGCAGCCCAGGATGATGGCGAGATCAGCATCATCACCCGGCGCGATGGCGAACGCGCGGTACTGCTGTTCCGCGACAATGGCCCGGGTTTCCCGGCGGAGGTGCTGGCGCGTGCCTTCGAGCCCTACTTCACCACCAAGTCGCGCGGCACCGGCCTCGGCCTGGCGATGGTGAAGAAGATCGTGGACGAACATGGTGGCGACGTCCGCCTGAGCAATCGCGAGGGCGGCGGCGCCGAAGTGCGCATACGGCTGCGGCTCGCCGAACACAACGAAGCTTGACGAAACACAATGGCAAAAATTCTCATCGTTGACGACGAAATCGGTATCCGCGAACTGCTGTCCGAAATCCTGCGCGACGAAGGGCACGACATCCTGCTGGCCGAGAACGCAAGCGCCGCACGTGCGGCGCGCAATGCGGTGCGGCCCGACATGGTCCTGCTCGACATCTGGATGCCCGACACCGACGGCATCACCCTGCTCAAGGAGTGGGCGGCCAACGGCCAGCTCAACATGCCGGTGGTGATGATGTCCGGACACGGCACCATCGATACCGCGGTCGAGGCCACCCGCATCGGGGCGATCGACTACCTCGAAAAGCCGATCGCGTTGCAGAAGCTGCTCGCCGCGGTCAAGCGCGGGTTGCAGCGCCCGCAGGCGCCTGGCGCGCCCGCCGCGCTGACGCTGGCGGCGTTCACCCGCTCGGTCCCGCTGCGCGAGCTCAAGCGCCGCGTCGAGCAGATCAGCGGCAGTTCGCGCGTGCTGCTGTTGCGTATCGGTGCCGGGACCCTGGCCGAACTGGTCGCTCGCAGCGTGCAGGCGCCGAACGCGCCCTGGCTTGACCTGACCGGTGTCACCGCGCCGCTCGACATCAGCCAGTTGCAGGCTGCGCACGGGGGCGTGCTCTTCGTCGGCGAACTCGCGCGTCTGTCGCGCGCGCAGCAGAAGAATCTGGCCTTCGCGCTCGACCGTCTCGACCGTTATGACCTGCGCCTGGTGGTTGCCTCCGACCGCAGCCTCGAGGGCCTGATCGGCGAGGGCTGGGAGGAGGGCCTGCTCAGCAGGCTGTTCGAGGTCAGCCTGGCGCCGCCCTCGATCGCCGACGTGCGCGACGACCTGCCCGAGCTCGCCAGCCAGTTGCTGCTGCACCTGGTCGAGGCCGGCGAAGTGCCGCTGCGCAGGTTCTCCACCGCGGCGCTCAACCAGCTCCGCAACCTTCCCTGGCCGGGCGGCTACCCCGAGCTGCGCGCAGCGGTGAAGTCGCTCGCGCTCGGCACCCTGGAAGAGGAGATCGGCGCCAGCGAAGTGCGCCGCCTGCTGCCGCCGGACCTGGCGGCGGGGGCGTGCGGCGTCTCGCTCGACCAGCCCCTGCGCGAGGCGCGCGAGGCCTTCGAGCGCATGTACTTCGAGCACCACCTGCGCCTGGAGGGCGGCAACATGACCCGTCTGGCGGAAAAGACCGGCCTGGAGCGCACCCACCTCTATCGCAAGCTCAAGCAGCTCGGCCTGCAGGCGGGGCGCCGACACGAAGAGAACTGATCCGTCCGCACCCGCACGGCCGCCATTGCTGCAATGCGCAATCCGCTTTGTCGGCATGGGTGCCGGGCGTAGAATCATCCTCTTACATTCAGTCGGAAGAACAGGGTGAAGATCATCATTCTCGGCGCTGGCCAGGTCGGAGCATCGGTTGCAGAAAACCTGGTGTCGGAGGCGAACGACATCACCCTGGTCGATACCAGCGACGAATGCCTCGCCGTGCTGCGCGAGCGCCTCGAGATCCGCACCGTGTGCGGCAACGCCGCCTCGCCGCGCGTGCTCAAGGACGCCGGTGCGGACGACGCCGACCTGCTGATCGCGGTCACTCAGTCCGACCAGACCAACCTGTGCGCCTGTCGCATCGCCAAGGCGCTGTTCAACCTGCCCACGCGCATCGCGCGCCTGCGCTCGACCGACTACGTCGACCACCCCGAGCTGCTGAACGACGACAATTTCGCCGTCGACTTCTCGATCTGTCCCGAGCAGGTCGTCACCGACTACATCAAGCGCCTGATCGCCTTCCCCGAGGCGCTGCAGGTGCTCGAGTTCGCCGACGGCGTGGTCAGCCTGATCTGCGTGCGCGCCTTCGAGGGCGGGCCGCTGGTCGGCCACCCGCTCAAGGCATTGCGCTTCCACCTGCCCAACGTCGAGGTCCGCATCGTCGCGATCTATCGCAACGGCGAGCCGATCATGCCCGAGGGCGACACCATCATCCTGCCCGGCGACGAGGTCTTCTGCCTCGCCGCCACGGTGCATATCCGCCAGGTGATGCGCGAGCTGCGCCGCTCCGACGGCCCGATGCGGCGGATCATGATCGCCGGCGGCGGCAACATCGGCTTCCGCCTGGCGCAGTCGATCGAGCACAACTACCACGTCAAGATCCTCGAGCTGAACCGCGGCCGCGCCGAGATGCTCGCCTCGCAGCTGTCGAACGCGCTCGTGCTGCGCGGCGACTCGACCGACGAGAAGCTGCTCGAAGGCGAGGGCATCGACGAGACCGACCTCTTCGTCGCGCTCACCAACGACGAGGAAGACAACATCATGTCGGCCTCGCTCGCCAAGCGCATGGGCGCCCGGCGCACGCTGGCGCTGATCAACCGCAAGAGCTACGTCGACCTGGTGCAAGGCGGACCGATCGACATCGCGATCTCGCCCGCGCACACCTCGATCGGCACGCTGCTCGCCCACGTGCGCCGTGGCGACGTGGTGGCGGTGCACAGCCTGCGGCGCGGCGCGGCCGAGGCGCTCGAGATCATCGCCCACGGCAGCCGCAAGGACTCCAAGGTGGTCGGGCGGGCGATCGAGGAGATCGCGCTGCCGCGTGGCACCAGCATCGGCGCGATCGTGCGTGACGAAAGCAACGAGGAAGGGCGGGTGGTGCGGCGCCAGGTGATCATGCCGCACCACGACACCGTGATCGAGGAAAACGACCACGTGATCGTGTTCTGCACCAGCAAGAAGCTCGTGCAGAAGGTCGAGAAGCTGTTCCAGGTCGGCTTCCACTTCCTCTGACATGCAGACCGTCCTGCGCCCCTATCATCCCGCGCTCAACGCGCTCGGGATGATCATCATGATCTTCGGCCTGCTGATGGGCTTCCCGCTCGCGGTATCGGCGTGGGTGGGTGACGGCGCCACGCTCGCCTACGACCAGGCCCTGTTCGTGACCTTCGTCGCCGGCCTGTTGCTGTGGGCGACGACACGCAGCCAGCGCCGGGACCTGCGCGTGCACGACGGTTTCCTGCTCGTGGCCGCGACCTGGGTGGTGCTGCCTCTGTTCGGCGCCTTGCCGCTGCTCGCCTACATTCCCGACCTGCGCTTCACCGATGCCTATTTCGAGGCCGTATCCGGCCTCACCGCCACCGGGGCGACCGTGCTGACCGGGCTCGACGACCTGCCGCTGTCGATCAACCTGTGGCGCACGTTCATGCACTGGGTGGGGGGCATGGGCGTGATCGTGCTGGTGGTGGCGATCCTGCCGCTGCTCGGCATCGGTGGCCGCCAGTTGTACAAGGCCGAGGTGCCCACGCCGATGAAGGATTCGAGCCTGACGCCCCGCATCGCGGAGACCGCCAAAGGCCTGTGGCTGACCTATGTGCTGCTCACCATCGCCTGCGGCCTCAGCTTGTGGTGGGCGGGGCTGGAGGGCTGGGACGTGGTGATTCACGCCTTCAGCATCGTCGGGCTGGGCGGATTCTCGAACAAGGACGCCTCGCTCGGCCACTTCGCCAATCTCAACGTCGAGATCGTCGCCATCGTGTTCGCGCTGCTGGCGGGGCTGAACTACGCCACCCACTACCTCGCGCTGATGCGGCGCTCGACCCGCCCCTATGCGCGCGACCCCGAGATCCCGTTCTACTTTGCGGTGCTGGCGTTCAGCATCCTGATGCTGACCGCCTACCTGCTCGTACAGGGCGTGTTCACCGACGTCGGCGAGGCCCTGCGCTACGTCGCCTTCCACGTCGTGTCGATCTCCACCTCGCTCGGCCTGGTCACCCACGACTACACGCTGTGGCCGATGTTCGCGCAGATCTGGATCCTGTTCCTCGGCAGCTTCATCGCCTGTTCGGGCTCGACCGGTGGCGGCATCAAGATGATGCGGGCGATGATCCTGTACAAGCAGGTGTTCCGCGAGATCGTGCGCTCGCTGCATCCCAATGCCGTGCGGCCGGTGCGCATGGGGCGCAATCCGGTACCCGAGAACATCCTCCATGCGGTGCTTGGCTTCAGCTTCATGTACATGGTGTCGATCGTCAGCCTGACCCTGGTGCTGTCGGCCACCGGCCTCGATCTGCTCACCGCCTTCTCCGCCGTGGTGGCCTGTCTCAACAACACCGGGCCCGGGCTGGAAGGCGTGGGGCCGGCATCCAACTACCAGGCCCTGGAAGCGTTCCAGAAGTGGGTACTGGCGTTTGCGATGATCCTTGGCCGGCTGGAAATCTTCACCCTGCTGGTCGTGCTCACGCCCACGTTCTGGCGGCGCTGAGACCGCGCACGCCGCGCGCTTGACCGCCGACAACCCCAGAGTCCTGCCGGACAGGCGATAATCGCGCCTTGAGCACGATTGCCCGAACCGATTGCCTGCCCTGAAGGACTCGACGTGAGCCGACTGAAAAACGATACCTTCCTGCGTGCACTGCTGCGCCAGCCCACCGAATACACCCCCGTCTGGTTGATGCGCCAGGCCGGCCGCTACCTGCCCGAATACTGCGAAACCCGCCGCCGCGCCGGCAACTTCCTCAACCTGTGCAAGAGCCCGGCGATGGCGTGCGAAGTCACCCTGCAGCCGCTGGCGCGCTACGACCTCGACGCCGCCATCCTGTTCTCCGACATCCTCACCGTGCCCGATGCAATGGGCCTCGGCCTGTACTTCGCCGAAGGCGAGGGCCCGCGCTTCGAGCGTCCGCTGAAGGACGAGTGGGAGATCCGCAACCTCAGCGCGCCCGATCCGCATGCCGAGCTGCAGTACGTGATGGATGCGGTGAGCGAGATCCGCCGTGCGCTCGATGGCAGCGTGCCGCTGATCGGCTTCTCCGGCAGCCCGTGGACGCTGGCCTGCTACATGGTCGAGGGCGGTTCGTCCTCCGACTACCGCAAGGTCAAGAGCCTGGCCTACAGCCGACCCGACCTGATGCACCACATCCTCGACGTCACCGCACAGGCGGTGGTGAAGTACCTCAACGCGCAGATCGAGGCCGGCGCCCAGGCGGTGATGGTGTTCGACTCCTGGGGTGGCGTGTTGTCCGAGGCGGCGTACAAGGAATTCTCGCTGCGCTACCTGGAGCAGGTGGTGTCGGGCCTGATCCGCGAGCGTGACGGCCAGCGTGTGCCCAGCATCGTGTTCACCAAGGGCGGCGGGCTGTGGCTGGAATCGATCGCCGCCATCGGCAGCGACGCGGTGGGCCTCGACTGGACGATGGACATCGGCCGTGCCCGCCAACTGGTGGGCGACAAGGTGGCGCTGCAGGGCAACCTCGACCCCAACGTGCTGTTCGCCCCGCCCGAGGCGGTCGCTGCCGAGACCCGGCGCGTGCTCGACGCCTACGGCAACCATCCCGGCCACGTGTTCAACCTCGGCCACGGCATCTCGCAGTTCACGCCGCCGGAGAACGTCAACGTTCTGGTCGATACGGTGCACGCCTACAGCCGCGAGATCCGCGCACGCGGCTGAGCGGGTGGCGACCAGGCGGGGGGCGGACGATGCATGTCAAGCACAAAATTGCGTTTTCAGTGCTTGACTTATGCACATCCAGCGGTTCCAGCCCCCCGTATCGCCCGAAGATCGGCGCCTATGCCAGATAAAACATAAGTCATTGAAAAATAAAGAATAATAAATAGCGCAATGTTAAGGCAATGTGACGAAAAGCCTTATTCGGCGCAGGTTTGGGGCTGATTCACCCAGCTTTTCAACAAACTTATCCACAGGTTTTGTGGACAAGCGCAAAGGGCCATTTTCAGCCAGAGACTTGATGCGTGTTTCCTCCATCACGTCTCACCAAACGTGCGCAAGCACCTGACGCAAAAGCAGTTTCCTCGAGCCTTCCGCCAAGCCATGGCCATCGTCCGCGTCGCCCTGCCCATCCCCTTGCCGCAAGTGTTTGATTACGTTGCGGTAGATGCGACCGAAGCGGATGTCGGGCGGTGCGTGAAGGTGCCTTTCGGGCGCGGCGATCGCAGCGGATTGATCGTCGCGCTCGGTGAGGAAGGCGAGGTCGACGCCGCACGGCTGAAGGCGGTGCATCACATCCAGCGCGGCGTGCCGGCGCTGCCGGCCGACTGGCTGGAACTGGTCGCCTTCGTCGCGCGCTACTACCACGCGCCGCTCGGCGAGGTGGTGGCGCTCGCGCTCCCGCCCGGGCTGCGCCGCGCCGACGGGGTCAGCGACGCCGACGAGGACCCGCTGCTCGACATCAGCGCGGCTGGCCGCGAGGCGATTGCCGCCGCGAAGCGCGCGAGCAAGGCGCTCGCGCTGCTGCACGCGCTTGCGACCGGGTCCGGCCCGTGGCGGCGCAGCGTGGTCCGCGCCCTGGACGGCGGCGAGGCCGTCGGCGACCTGCTGCGGCGCGGCTGGCTGGTGGCGGCGGAAGGCGAGGAAACCGGCACCGCGCACAGCACCGGCGCGCTGCCTGCGCTCACCGCCGAGCAGGCTGCGGCGGTCGATGCGATCCTCGCCGGCGCGCCCGGCTTTCGCCCCTGGCTGCTGCACGGCGTCACCGGCAGCGGCAAGACCGAGGTCTACCTGCGCCTGGCCGCGCACATGCTGGCGCAAGGCCACCAGGTGCTGATGCTGGTGCCCGAGATTGCGCTCACGCCCCAGCTCGAGCAGCGCGTCGCGCAGCGCTTCGCTGCAGCCAACGTGGTCAGCCTGCATTCGGCGCTTGCCGACGGTGCCCGCTCGCGTGGCTTCGTGCAGGCGCTCACCGGGCGCGCCGACATCGTGCTCGGCACCCGGTTGGCGGTGTTCGCGCCGCTGCCGCGGCTCGGCCTGATCCTGGTCGACGAGGAGCACGACGCCTCGTACAAGCAGCAGGAGGGCGTGCGCTATTCGGCGCGTGACGTCGCGGTATGGCGCGCGCGCCAGCGCGACGTGCCGGTCGTCCTCGGCTCGGCCACGCCCTCGCTCGAGACCTGGTTTCACGCGAAGAGCGAACGCTACGCGCTGCAGGCCCTGAGCCAGCGCGCGGTGGCGGCGACGCTGCCCGCCGTGCGCTGCATCGACACCCGTCGCATCAAGCTCGACGAAGGCCTCAGCCCGGCGCTGCAGGCCGCGATCGCACAGCGCCTGGAACGCGGCGAGCAGAGCCTGGTGTTCCTCAACCGTCGCGGCTACGCGCCGGTGCTGTCGTGCCCGTCCTGCGGCTGGGTCAGCCGCTGCCCGCACTGCACCGCCAACCTCGTCGTGCACCTCGCCGACCGCCGCCTGCGCTGCCACCACTGCGGCTGCGACGGCCCCATCCCGCCTGCCTGCCCGAGCTGCGGCAACCAGGACATCCAGCCCTTCGGCCGCGGCACGCAGCGCATCGAGGCGCGCGTGGCCGAACTCTTCCCGCAGGCGCGCGTGCTGCGCGTGGACCGCGACGCCGCGCGCACCCGCAGCCAGTGGGAGAAGCTGCTCGACACCATCGCCGCCGGCGAGGCCGACATCCTGGTCGGCACGCAGATGATGGCCAAGGGCCACGACTTTCCCAAGCTCACGCTGGTCGGCGTGATCGGCGCCGATTCATCGCTGCACGCAGCCGACTTCCGCGCCCCCGAGCGTCTGTTCCAGCAGTTGATGCAGGTTGGCGGCCGCGCCGGGCGCGGCACCCTGCCGGGCGAGGTACTGATCCAGACCGAATACCCGATGCACCCGCTCTACCTGCACCTGGGCAAGCACGACTTCGATGCCTTCGCGCGCATGGCGCTGCACGAGCGCCGCAGCGCGGGCTTCCCGCCCTTCACCCATCAGGCCATGCTGCGCGCCGACGCGCCGGCGCTCGAGGACGCGGTGGAGTTCCTGCGCCATGCCCGCCGCCTCGCCGAGGAACGCGCGCCCGAGGGCCTGCGCCTCTACGACCCGGTGCCGATGCGCATGACCCGGCTGGCGCGCCGCGAGCGCGCCCAACTGCTGGTCGAGGCCGACCAGCGCGGTCTGCTGCAGGCCTTCCTGGCCGACTGGATGGCGGTGCTCTACCGCCAGCGCACCGCGCGCGAGCTGCGCTGGCAGCTCGATGTCGATCCGCTCGACGTCTGAATCGACGTCGCCAGGCCCAGGGTTCAGTCGCGCTCGGCGGCGTCGCGATAGCGCTCGACGGCTTCCTCGCGGTCGCCGGCGCTGACGCCGAGGTCGCGCACCAGGCCGTCCTGCAGGCTGTAGCACCAGCCGTGCACGGTCACGCTCTGGCCGCGCTGCCACGCTTCGCGCAGCACCGAGGTCTGGCACACGTTCACCACCTGGTGCATGGCGTTGAGTTCGCACAGGCGATCGGCGCGCGCCACCGGGTCCTCGATGCGCTCCAGGCGGTCGAGGTGGCGGTCGCGCACGTCCTGGATATGGCGCAGCCAGTTGTCGGTGAGCCCGGTCTTGTTGTCGTTCATCGCCGCCTTCACCCCGCCGCAGCCGTAGTGGCCGACGACCAGGATGTGCTTCACGCGCAGGATCTCGACCGCGTAATGGATCACCGACAGCGCGTTGAGGTCGGTATGCACGACCACGTTGGCGATGTTGCGATGGACGAAGACCTCGCCCGGCGCCAGGCCGACGACCTGGTTGGCCGGCACCCGACTGTCGGAGCAACCGATCCACAGATATTCGGGCGACTGCTGGTTGACCAGGCGGGTGAAGAACTCCGGGTCTTCCGAATGCATGCGTTCGGACCAGTTCTTGTTGTTGGTGAAGAGGTGCTCGATGGCTCGCGACATGATCTCGATCTGTAAGGCGGATGGCCCGGCAGGCAGGCGATGCGCAATTATGGGGACGCGCGCGATCGTGTGCCAGCCCGGCAGAAACCAGGCCCGCATGCGGTGCACGTTGGCGCTGAACCTTTCACGCCGGCCACGTTCAGTCCCGGTTCATCATCGCGCGCAGATCATGGCGGTCGAGCCGGGCGCTGCCGGTCGCCCATGCGCATGTTCCACGCATCCCCAGGAGTGCCTTACATGAATACCCAGCAAGCCCGTTCCCTCGTCGCCATCGCCCTGATGGCCGCCTTCGCCGATGGCCGTCAGGACGGCGACGAGCGCGAGCACGTGCGCAAGGTGGCCGAATCGCTCGGCCGCGACATCGAGATCGACTTCATCCCGCTCTACCAGGACGTGCTGCTCGGCCGGCTGAGCCTGGAGGCGGCGGTGGCGGAGCTGGGCGAGCCCGGCTTGCGCCAGCTTGCCTTCGAGCTCGCGGTCGGCGTGTGCGAGGCCGATGGCCGCCACAGCGCAGAGGAGACTGCGTTTCTCGCCCGCCTGTCGGGGCTGCTCGGCCTCGAAGCCGGCGCGGCCGAGGCCTTCATCCACGAGGCGGAGGCCGTGGCCGAGGCGCCGGCTGCGGGCGCGCTGACCGCGCTGCCCGGCTTCGAGGCTTCAACCTCGCCCGTGGCGACGGGGGCCGCAACGCCCGCAGCCGGGCCGGCCACGCCCGCACTCGGCACACCCGAGCAGGCCGAGCTCGACCGCATGATCCTCAACGCCGCCATCCTCAACGGTGCGCTCGAGCTGCTGCCGCAGTCGATGGCGTCGATGGCGATCATTCCGCTGCAGGTGCGCCTGGTGTATCGCATCGGCAAGGCGCACGGCTTCGAGCTCGATCGCGGCCACATCAAGGACTTCCTCGCCACCACCGGCGTGGGCATGACCGGGCAGTACGTCGAGCAGTTCGGCCGCAAGCTCATCGGCGGCCTGCTCGGCAAGGTGCTCGGTGGTGCCGGACGGGCGATCGGCAGCCAGGCCACCGGCTCGGCGTTCTCGTTCGCGACCACCTGGGCGATCGGCAAGGTGGCGCAGCAGTATTACGGCGGTGGCCGCCGGCTCGACACCGCAACGCTCAAGCAATCCTTCGCCGGCCTGTTCGAGCAGGCCAAGACCCTGCAGGCGCGCTACGCGCCCGAGATCGCCCAGCGCGCGAGCACGCTCGACCTCGGCCGCCTGACGGCCGAGCTGCGCGCGTCCTAGGGTGCGCCAGCACATACGCCCGGCGCGCGCGTTCATGTCCGGTTCACGCGCACGGGCCTATAGTGTGATCAGGTGACCGCGGGCGGCAGCCCGGCTGCGGCGGTCGTGTTCTGCAGTCCAGTAATCGAGGAGTCGATCATGCTCAGAAGGACCATGGGATTGTCCGCGCTGCTTGCCACCCTGCTGCTTGCCAGTGGCGGTGCAGTGGCGGCCGACGCGGCGCAGGAGCCGATCTTCGGCAGCCAGTTGATGACCGAGCAGGAGCGCACCGTCCATCGCGCCCGCATGTGGGCCGCGCAAAGCGAGGAGGCGCGTAATGCGATCCGCGCCGAGCATCACGAGCAGATGCGCGCGCGCGCGCAAGAGCGCGGGGTGACCTTGCCCGAGGTGCCGCCGGCGCGTGGCGCAGGCATGGGCCAGGGGCGCGGCATGGGGCCGGGCGCGGGGCAAGGCGCCGGGCCGGGCAAGGGCATGGGTCCTGGCCAGGGCATGGGTTCCGGTCGCGGCATGGGTCCCGGCCCGGGTATGGGGCAGGGCATGGGGCAAGGTCGCACCCAGTAAAGCGAGGCATCGGCCATGCGCTTCAGTACTGCGCGCCGGCGGCTGACCGCCGGATTGCTGGCCGGACTCGCGGCCGTGCTTCTCCCTTGCGGGATGGCGCTTGCCGACGAGCCCGCCGACCATGAGCGTGCTCGCCGCGCGTTCGTGGCCGGCGAGGTGATGCCGCTGCGCGCGGTGCTGGAGCAGGTCGAGCGCGACTATCCCGGCGAGGTCCTCGAGGTCGAGCTCGAGCGCGAGGACGGTGCCTGGGTGTATGAACTCAAGCTCATCCGCAAGGGCGGCGACGTGCTCGAGCTCGAGCTCGATGCCCGCGACGGCAGCCTGCGGGGCATCCGCGGGCGCGACGTGCGTGCGGCCGGGCAGGGCGCGGAGGCGCGCTGATGCGGATCCTGGTGGTCGAGGACGAGCCCACGCTGGCCGCGCAGCTCGTTGCCACGCTGCAGACGGCCGGCTACGCCGTGGATAGCGCCGCCAATGGCCGCGACGCCGGCTACATGGGCGAGGTCGAGACCTTCGATGCGGTCGTGCTCGACCTCGGCCTGCCCATGGTCGACGGCCTCACCGTACTCAAGCGCTGGCGCGCGCTCGGGCGCACGATGCCGGTGCTGATCCTCACCGCGCGCGGCGACTGGCACGAGAAGGTCGCCGGCATCGACGCCGGCGCCGACGACTACCTGACCAAGCCCTTCCACATGGAAGAGCTGCTCGCCCGCATCCGCGCGCTGATCCGGCGCGCGGCCGGGCAGGCGAGCGCCGAACTCACCTGCGGCCCGCTGGTGCTCGACACCCGCAGCGGCCGCGTCAGCGTCGACGGCCAGGCACTCAGCCTGACCAGCCACGAGTTTCGCGTGCTCGCCTACCTGATCCACCACGCCGGCGAGATCGTGTCGCGCACCGACCTCACCGAACACATCTACGCGCAGGACTACGACCGCGACTCGAACACCATCGAGGTCTTCGTCGCCCGCCTGCGCAAGAAGCTGCCGCCCGGGCTGATCGAGACCGTGCGCGGGCTGGGCTATCGGCTCACATGTCCGCAGTGAGTCGCGGACTGCCTGGCGGGCAGGGGTCGCTGCGCCTGCGCCTGCTCGCGGGCACGCTGGTGTGGGTGCTGCTGACCGTGCTCGTCGCCGGCTGGGCGCTTGGGCGCATGTTCACCGAGCACGTCGAGCGCCAGTTTCAGGCCGAGCTCGCCACCCACCTAAATCAGCTCGCCGCCAATCTCGCCATCGATGCCAGCGGCCAGCCGGCCTTGCGCGCGGTGCTCAGCGACCCCCGCTTCGCCCGTCCGTATTCCGGGCTGTACTGGCAGATCGATGTGCTCGGGGCGAGCGCTGTGGATGGCAGCTCGGAGGGGAGTCGCCAGGGCGCGCTGCGCTCGCGTTCGCTGTGGGACGTGGTGCTGGTGGTGCCCGGCGACCTGCCTGCCGATGGCGAAGTGCACGCGCACGCCACCGAAGGGCCGGACGGCGCGCCGCTGCGCATGATCGAGCAGGTGCTCCGCCCCGCCGAGCAACCCGAACTGGCACTGCGCGTGATCGTGGCCGCGAATGCGGCGCTGGTCGTGGAACCGGTGGCGCGCTTCAACCGCATCCTCATGATCGCGCTCGCGCTGCTCGCCGCCGGGCTGGCGGTGGCGGCGCTGGTGCAGGTTCGCGTCGGCCTGCGTCCGCTGGCGCGCCTGCGCGATGGCCTGGCGGCGGTGCGCGAGGGCCGCAGCACGGCCATCGATGGCCGCTTCCCGGCCGAGATCCAGCCGCTGGTAGCGGAATTCAACGCCGTGCTCGCGCGCAACGCGGAGGTGGTGACACGGGCGCGCACCCACGCCGGCAATCTCGCCCATGCCGTGAAGACGCCGCTCGCCGTGCTCGCCAACGCCGCGGGGCAGGGCGCCGCCGACGCGCCCGACGGCGCGCTCGCCCGCCTGGTGCGCGAACAGGTTGCGCTCGCCCGCACCCAGGTCGATTACCACCTCGCGCGCTCGCGCGCGGCCGCCGCGGTCGGCGTGCCGGGCCTGCGCACGCCGCTGCGGCCGGTGCTCGAGGGCCTGCTGCGGCTGATGGACAAGGTTCATGCCGGGCGCGGGTTGAAGGTGACGCTGCTTGCCTGCGCGGACGATCTGGCCTTTCGCGGCGAGGCGCAGGACCTGCAGGAGATGCTCGGCAACCTCATCGATAACGCCTGCAAGTGGGCCGCCGGGCGGGTCGAGGTGCACGCCGAGGTGCACGCTGACGGCAAAGCGGGCGCGCCGGAGGCGGGAAAGTTGCGGATCTGCATCGACGACGACGGCCCGGGCTTGCCCGCCGATGCGCGCGAGGCTGTATTCGCGCGCGGCGTGCGTGCCGACGAGCGCACCCCGGGCGCGGGGCTCGGGCTGTCGATCGTGCGCGAACTCGCACAGCTCTATGGCGGCGAGGTGCGACTGGAGGTTTCGCCCTGGGGTGGCCTGCGCGCGGTGCTGGAGCTGCCGCTGGCGCGCTGAGCGGCCGCCGCCATGGGGCGCGGCTGGCCGTTGGGGGGCGAATGGTGGGCCGAATGCGGGGTGGCGAATGCGCTTGCCCGCGCTGTCGAAACGAAGGCTTGCAACGAGCGGATTAAAGTGAGTAAATGATTACTCACTTTAATCCGCTGACCGAGTCTCGCCGATGACCGCCCGCCATCTCCCTGCCGAAGAACGCCGCAGCGTCACCGTCGAGACCGTGCTGGCGCTCGCCGCCGAGCAGAACCCGAGCGAGATCACCACCGCGGCGATTGCCGGGCGCATGCAGCTGACCCAGGGCGCGCTGTTCCGCCACTTCCCCACCAAGGAAGCGCTATGGACCGCGGTGATGGAGTGGGTGGCCGAACGCCTGATGCAGCGCATCGAACGCGCCGTCGCTGACGCGCCCGGCCCGCTCGCGGCGCTGCGCAGCGTGTTCCTCGCCCACGCCGGCTTCGTCGTCGAGCACCCCGGCGTGCCGCGCATGATGTTCGGCGAGCTCCAGCGCGCCGAGGCGAGCGCGCCCAAGCGCATGGCGCAGACGCTGATCCGGCGCTACGGCGAGCACGTGCGCGCCCTGCTCGAAGCCGGCCAGGCGGCGGGCGAGGTCGCCGCCGACATCGACCTCGACGCGGCGACGACGCTGTTCATCGGCACCATCCAGGGCCTGGTGATGCAGTCGCTGCTCGCCGGCGAACCCGAACGCATCAGCCGCGAGGCGCCGGCGGTGCTGGCGCTCTACCTGCGCGGCATCCGGAGGCACCCATGAAGAACTGGTTCGCTGCCAATCGGCGGCTCCTGGGCCTGCTCGCGGTGTTGCTGCCGCTCGCCGGCCTGCTCGTCTTCGTCGCCCTGCGCGCCGGCCCGCTGGCCGCGGTGCCGGTGACCGTGGCGACGGTCGAATCGCAAGCGCTCGCGCCGGCGCTGTTCGGCATCGGCACGGCGGAGGCGCGCTACACCCATCGCATCGGGCCGACCTTCGCCGGGCGCGTGGCGACGGTCGCGGTGCAGCCGGGCGATGCGGTGCGCGCCGGCCAGGAGGTGGGCGAGATGGACCCGATCGACCTCGACGAACGCCTGGTTGCGCAGGAGGCCGGGCTGCGCCGGGCCGAGGCCAACGTGCTCGCCGCCCAGGCGCAGATGCGCGAGGTCGGCGCGCGGCGCAGCTTCGCCGACGTGCAGGCCACCCGCTACGCCCGCCTGCTGCAGTCCAACAGTGTCAGCAGCGAGGCCGCTGCCGCCAAGCGCCAGGAGGCCGACGGTGCCGCCGCCGCGCATCAGGCCGCCACTGCTGGCGCCGAGGCGGCCAAGCAGGAGCTCTCCCGCCTGCGCGCCGAGCGCGACGCGCTGCGCGCGCAGCGTGCCAACCTGCGCCTGGTGGCGCCGGTCGATGGCCTGGTGGTGCGCCGCGACGCCGACCCCGGCACCACGGTGGTGGCCGGCCAGGCGGTGGTGGAGATCGTCGAGCCGGCGAGCGTGTGGATCCATGCCCGTTTCGACCAGCAGCGCGCCACCGGGCTCGCCGCCGGGCTTTCGGCGCAGATCGTGCTGCGTTCGCGTGCCGGCGACGCGGTGGACGGCACGGTGGTGCGCGTCGAACCGCTCGCCGATGCGGTGACCGAGGAGGTGATCGCCAAGATCGGCTTTGCCCAGCCGCCCGCGCGCCTGCCGCCGCTGGGCGAGCTCGCCGAACTCACCGTCGCCCTGCCGGCGTTGCCCGCGCGCCCGCTGGTGCCGAATGCCGCGGTGCAACGGGTGGAGGGCCGGCTCGGGGTGTGGGTGGTGGACGGCACGCGCGACCTGCGCTTCGTGCCGCTGCGCCTGGGCGCGGCCGACCTCGAAGGCCGGGTGCAGGTGCTCGACGGCCTCGACGGCGGCGAGCGGGTGGTGGTGTACAGCCACAAGCCGCTCAAGGCCGGCAGCCGTATCGAGGTGGTCGAGCGCATCGCGGGCGTGGCGCCATGATCAGCCTCGCCGGACGCGACATCCTGCACGGCTGGGGCAAGTTCGTGTTCACCGGCCTCGGGCTGGGCCTGCTGATCGGGGTCACCTTGACCATGGCCGGCGTCTATCGCGGCATGGTGGACGACGCCCGCGCGCTGCTCGACAACAGCGGCGCCGACCTCTGGGTGGTGCAGCAGGACACCCTCGGCCCCTATGCGGAATCGTCCAGCGTGCACGACGACATCTGGCGCAGCATCGCCGGCATGGAAGGCGTGGCGCGCGCGGCCAACATCACCTACCTGACCATGCAGGTGCGCCAGACCGGCCCCGGCGCGCGTGACGTACGCGCGATGGTGGTGGGGGTGGCGCCCGACGGCCCGGGCCATCCGGGCCAGCCGGTGCATCTGCTCGCCGGCCGCCACCTCACCCGCGGCCACTACGAGGCGGTGGCCGACATCGCCACCGGCTTCGCGCTCGGCGAGCGCATCCGCATCCGCCGCAACGACTACACCGTGGTCGGGCTCACCCGGCGCATGGTGTCCTCGGGCGGGGATCCGATGGTGTTCATCCCGCTCAAGGACGCGCAGGAAGCGCAGTTCCTCAAGGACAACGACGCCATCGTGCGCCAGCGCGCGCGCACCGCACAGAACCCGGCGCTCAACCGTCCCGGCATGCCCGGCCTGCTCGACGCGGTGATCGCCTCGCAGAGCACCAACCCCTATGTGAACGCGGTGCTGGTGCAGCTTGCCCCCGGCTACGACCCCGAGCGCGTGGCCGAGCCGATCCGGCGCTGGCAGCGCCTCACCGTCTACACCCGGGCGCAGATGGAGGAGATCCTGGTCGCCAAGCTGATCGCCACCTCGGCGCGCCAGATCGCGATGTTCCTGGTCATCCTCGCCATCGTCAGCGCGGCAATCGTCGCCTTCATCATCTACACCCTGACCCTGGGCAAGATCCGCGAGATCGCGGTGCTCAAGTTGATCGGCACGCGCAACCGCACGATCGCGTCGATGATCCTGCAGCAGGCGCTCGGGCTGGGCCTGATCGGCTTCGTCGTGGGCAAGATCGCAGCCACCTTGTGGGCACCGGCCTTTCCCAAATACGTGCTGCTCGAGACCGGCGACACCGTGCGTGCGCTGGTCGCGGTGGTGGTGATCTGCGTGCTCGCCAGCGTGCTCGCGATCCGCGCCGCGCTGCGGGTGGATCCGGCTGAAGCGATCGGAGGCTGAGATGGCGATCGTCGAGCAAACCCCGGGGGGCAGCGCGCAGGTCGAGGCGGTGCGCGCGCAGCGTGTCGATGCGCCGCAATCGCCGGCTGCGCAGGCGGCGGGCATCCGCATCGAGGGCCTGCGCAAGCGCTACGGCAGCGGCGACACCGCGGTCGATGCCCTGAAGCAGGTGGACATGACGGTGGCGCCGGGCGAGGTCGTCGGCCTGATCGGGCCCTCCGGCTCGGGCAAGAGCACGCTGCTCAAATGCCTCGGCGCGGTGATCGAGCCCAGCGCCGGGCGCATGACCCTGGGCGGCGAGACGATCTACGACGGCGGCTGGAAGATCCGCGACCTGCGCGCGCTGCGCCGCGACCGCATCGGCTTCGTGTTCCAGGCGCCCTACCTCATCCCCTTCCTCGACGTGCTCGACAACGTGGCGCTGCTGCCGATGCTGGCCGGGCGGCCGAACGCCGAAGCGCGCCGCCGGGCGATGGCGCTGCTCGAGGCGCTCGACGTCGCCCACCGCGCCCGCGCCATGCCGTCGCAACTGTCGGGCGGCGAGCAGCAGCGCGTGGCGATCGCGCGCGCGCTGGTGAGCCATCCGCCGGTGATCCTCGCCGACGAGCCCACCGCGCCGCTCGACAGCGAGCGCGCGCTCGGCGTCATCCGCATCCTCAACCGCATGGCGCGCGAGTTCGACACCGCGATCATCGTCGTCACCCACGACGAGAAGATCATCCCCACCTTCCGCCGCATCTATCACATCCGCGACGGGCGCACGCACGAGGAGGCGGGCGAGGGCCGCTCCATCGAGTGAGCGCTGCGCGAGGACTCTGCGCGCGCGCTCGAGGATGACGGAGGGGCTCAGATGTGGAATCCTGTCGTCCCCTCACCGTTTTATCGAGATTCCCATGAAGATCGCTCCTGCTCCCTTGATCACGCTTTCCAACGGCGTCGAGATGCCCCAGCTCGGTCTGGGTACCTGGCCGATGAACGACGCCGAGGCCGCCGAGACCGTCGCGCTCGCGCTCGACATGGGCTATCGCCTGATCGACACCGCCGAGAACTACGAGAACGAGCGCGGCGTCGGCGAAGGCATCCGGCGCGCGGGCGTCGCGCGCGACGAGGTCTTCGTCACCACCAAGTTCAACCGCAAGTGGCACAGCATCGACGGCGCGCGCCAGGCCTGCGAGGCCAGCCTCGAGCGCCTCGGCCTGGATTACATCGACCTCTTCATGGTGCATTGGCCCAACCCGGACCAGGGCCGCTACCTCGAGGCCTTCGAAGGCCTGGTGAAGCTGCAGGAAGCCGGCCTGGTGCTCGCGATCGGTACTTCCAACTTCAAGCCCACCCACCTGCAGCGCCTGTTCGATGCCGGCCTGTGCCCGCAGGTGAACCAGATCCACCTCGATCCCTGGCATGCGCGCGCCGACCACGTCGAGGTGCATGAGGCGCACGGCATCGTCACCGAGTCCTGGAGCCCGCTCGGGCGCGCCAACGCGATGCTGGCCGACCCGGCGATCGTCGATGTCGCCCGGCACTACGGCCGCACGCCGGCGCAGATCATCCTGCGCTGGCACACCCAGCTCGGCTACGTGCCGGTGCCGAAGTCGTCCAACCCCGAGCGCCTGGCGCAGAACCTCGACGTGTTCGGCTTCGAGCTCACCGCCGAGGAGCTGGCGGCGATCAGCGCGCTCGACCGCCCCGATCCGGAGATGCTGGATTCGGACGTGTTCGGGCACTGAGTCCGCTGCGGCAGGGCCTCAGTCCCGCCAGATCCCCATGTCCCGCAACTGCTTCGTCGCCGCCTCGGCCCAGCCGCGGTTGGCGGCGGGGCTGGCGGGGCTGGGGTGCAGGATGCGGCCGAACTTGAGCCCGGGCACGGCGGCGGCCCCGCCCAGGGCTTCGGTGGCGCGCTTTTCCGCCCAGTTGCCGATGCCGATCACCCATTCGGGTTCGAGCGCGTCGATCACCGTGCGCAGATGCGCATCGCAGGCGGCCAGCAGCGGGCGCTGCTCGGCCATCGGCAGCTTGTCGGGGGTGAGGTTGCGTCCGCCCTCGAAAAACACCAGCGGACAGTAGTTGGCGACGAAGTGCTCGGCGAAGAAGGCCTCGGGCGCGCCGAAGCGCGCGCGGAACAGGCCCCACAGGCGCTGGCCGCTGACCTCCGAGCGCGCGCAGGCGAAGCCTTCGACCGGGCGCTTCGGGTTGGTGATGCGCGGCTGTCCGACCGCGCCTTCCAGGCCCAGCCAGTCGCGCGCGCTGGCGATCTCGCCGAAGGGCACGCCGATCTGCGCCATGCCGAAGGGGCCGGGGTTCATGCCGACGAACACCACCCGCTTGCGCCCCGCCCCGTAGGTCTCCAGGTAGCGCCGATGCACTTCCCAGGCGTAGTCGAGCGGGTTGTAGACGTGGGTGACGGGCGCGGCGAAGGGCAGCGCGTCCACCGCGGCAGACAGTGCGCGCGCGGCATCGATCAGGGTGTGTGCGGTCATCGGTCAGAACACGAGCTTGAAGAGATGGAGCGCCGCCATGCCGGCGCCGATGGTGGCGAGCACGTTGCGCGTGCGCCAGGCTACAAGCACCGCGACCAGCGCCGCCCACGGGCGTGCGCTGTCGAAGGCAAACTGCACCTCGCCACCAGCCACGAACAGCGCGCTCGCGGTCAGCGCCGCGAAGCTCGCCGGCGCGATGTGGCGGCACAGCGCGTGCAGCCAGCCGGGCAGGCTGCGGCTGGCGAAGAGACCGATCATCGCGTAGCGGTATAGATACGTCAGCCCGCCGACAAGCACGAGCAGCAGGACGAGGGTGGTGGTGGTCATCGGCGATACGCGGACAGCGGGCGGCAGGTGGTGGAGCGGCGCCTGATCGGTGCGGGGGCTGCGTCACGGCGTGGGCGTGCGGCGTTCATCGCGCACGCTCCAGGCGGCGCACTGTCCATGCGCCCGCGGCCAGCCCGAGCACGATCGCGGCGACCAGGCCGAGCTTGTAGGGCAGGGCGGCGAAGGCGAGCGCGCCGAGCGCGGCCACCAGCGCCGCGGCCTGGCCGGCGCGTTCGCGCAGCAGCAGCGTGAGCAGCGCGATGAAGGTGAGCGGCACGGCGAAGTCGAGCTCCCACTCCGCCGGGATGGTGGCGCCGAACAGCAGGCCGGCGGCGGTGGACAACTGCCAGCCTGCCCACAAGGTGAAGCCGGCACCGAGGAAGTACCAGTGGCGCAGATCGTGCGCCGCCAGTGTTGCCGGCGCGGTGCCTGCAGCAAGCTGTGCGGCCATCGCGGTCGCGCCCGGCTGCGCACCCGCCATGTCGGATGCACGCCCTTCGCCGCTTGCGTCGTGCACCGCCTGTTTGTCGTCTTCCCGGCGCTGGTAGCGCAGCACCGCCACCGCGTAGGCCTCGTCGGTGAGCACGTAGGCCAGCAACAGCCGCCAGCGCCGCGGCAGGTGGCGGACGTATTCGGCCATCGAGGCGCTGTAGAGCACGTGACGCAGGTTGAGCAGTCCGGAGGTGAGCGCGATCGGCACGAAGCCCGCGCCCGCCGCCAGCATCTGCACGATCACCAGTTGCGCGGCGCCGGCGAACACCACCGCCGAGGCCAGTTGCGCCAGCCACGCCGGCACCCCGGCGGCGAGCGCGGCGATGCCGTAGATCATGCCGAAGGGGGCCACGCCGAGCAGCAGCGGCGCCTCGTCGCGGCAGCCGGCGAGGAACTCGCCGCGCGCGGTGTGGCCAACGCGCGCCATCAGTCGTCCACCGCGCCGTCGGTCTGCGGCCGGCCGAGGCGCGCGAGCGCATCGCGCAGCCACCACACCATCACCACACCGGGCACGGCGACGACGATCGAGAACAGGAAGAAGGCCGGCCAGCCGATGCTCTGCGACAACACGCCCGACAGCGGGCTGACGTAGATCCGCCCCACCGCGGCGAAGGCCGACAGCAAGGCGTAGTGGGTCGCGGTGAAGTGCTGGTTGCACAGCCCCATCAGCAGCGCGACGAAGGCCACCGTGCCCATGCCGCCGGTGATGTTCTCGCCGGCGATCACCGTCAGCAGCAGCAGATCGAGCGCGGCGGGCGCATCGAGCGCCACGAAACCCCAGTCGAAGGCCGGCAACATGACCGCATCCCACGCACCCTTGCCGAGCTGGGCGAGCAGATAGAAGCCGAAGTTCGACACCAGCTGCAGCACGCCGAACAGCAGCAGCGAGCGGTACAGCGCCAGCCGGGTCATGATCAGCCCGCCGACGAAGGCGCCGAGGATGGTGAGCCAGATGCCGATGACCTTGTTGGCGATGCCGACCTCTTCCTGCGTGAAGCCCATGCCCTTGATCAGGAAGGGCGTGGTCAGGCTGCCGGCGAAGGCGTCGCCGAGCTTGTAGAGGATGATCAGCGCCAGGAAGGCCGCGGCGCCCTGCTGCGCGAAGTAGCTCGACAGCGAGCGGTTGAGCGTCTCGAAGCCGGCGCGCCGTGCCGCCCACCACGCCAGCGGCAGTGCGAGCGCGATCTCGACCATCACGAACAGGAGCTGGATCCAGCGGTTGGCGTCGTTGGGGTCTAGGCCGAGCACGATCAGCGCCTGGCGGGCGATCCAGTAGCCGGCGGCGACGCCGGCGAGCATCGCGGCGAAGCCGAAGAGCTCTCGCCTGGGGTCGGAGGCGAGCGGCTTCAGCGCCGCGGACACGCGCGGCAAGGCCAGCAGCGACACCGCGCCGCAGGCCGCCATGATCAGCGCCATGGTCTCGTACACCCGCGGCCACGACGCCCACTGCCCGGCCCAGATCAGCGCGATGCCGCCCGACACGATCATCGCCAGGCGGTAGGCGAACACATGCACCGAGGCGCCCAGGCCGCGCTCCACCTCGGGGAGCAGGTCGGTGCGGTAGGCGTCGACCACCACGTCCTGCGAAGCCGACAGGAAGGCGATCAGCACCGCTGCGGCGGCGAACAGGCCCGGGGTGGTGGTGGGCGACAGGGTCGCCATCCACCATAGCAGCGCCGCCAGCGCCAGTTGCGTGAGCGCCAGCCAGCCGCGGCGGCGACCGAGCCAGGGCGGCTCGAAGCGGTCCATCAGCGGTGCCCACAGGAACTTGAAGGTGTAGGGAATGCCGACCAGGCCGAAGAAGCCGATGGTGGCGAGGTCCACGCCGTCCACCGTAAGCCAGGCCTGCATGGCCTGCCCGGTCAAGGCCAGGGGTAGGCCGGAGGCGAAGCCGAGCACCAGGATGGCGGACAGGCGCCAGGCGCGCCCAAGGGCTTTGGGGGACGGGGAAGGCAAGAGCGGCGGCTCGGCGTTGCAGGGCCGCGCATTATCGCAGATCATGCCGACCCCCCAGGTTTACACAATTCGATACTTTGCTTGCGTCCGGCCGGCTCTGCGCCAACAATGCCGACAAAGGCAAAATCCCCGATTCGAGGAGGTAGTTTTTCATGTCCTACACAGTGACCGTGGTCTTCGGCGGTGATCGCGAGTACGAGTTTGCGCTGCACGACACCGAAGTGGCCTCGACCACGAAGGATCAGGCGCGCAACTGGCTGGCGCGCGAGTTCGAGGACCTCGAATGCACGCCGTCGAACCCGATGGGCAAGGTGCTGGTGCTCGACATGATCCTCAACGTCGCCAAGTACGGCGGGGAGGGCCGTTTCGAGCAGGGCGGCGAGTGGGCGAAGAAGTTCGCCGTGGTGACGGCGGCGGCGCTCGATCGTCCGGCGGTGCGTGTGGACGTGGCGTCCTTCGTCGTCGGTTGAGGAGTCGCCCCGGGGCAACGACCCCGGGGAATCACCCTTGGGCGCGCACCTGCGCTGGCTGCGGCCGCGCGAGTGCCTCCAGCAAGGCATCGACCAGGCGCGCCACCGTCGTCTCGCCCCGATCTTCCAGCATTCTCACCCGCGCCGGACGGGCAGCGCGGTTGGGCGAATCCGCCCGGCTCGCCTGCCACAGCGTCTGCAGTGTTCCGTCGATGAAGTCGCGTGGCGCGTCGGCGTCGATCAGTACCACCACGCGCTCGAGCGCCACGAAATCCAGCAACTGCTGCAACTCGTAGCGACAGCCCTGGTTCTGCGGCGTGAAGCCGCGCAGATCCATCAGCACCACGTCGGCGGCCTGCGCCAGGCGCAGCATGGTCGGCCGCCAGGTGTCGTCGTGGCAGAAGAATTCGTTCACCCGGTGGCGTCCGTCGGGGTCCGGGCCGAGCGCACGGGCAGCGAAGCGGCGCGCCAGGTCGGCCTCGTCGCGCACGAACTGACGCGACAGCCGGCCGCCGACGAAATCCAGGAATTCGTGCGGCTCCACCGCCGAGGTCGCGAGGTCGGGACCGGCGATCATGTCGATGTTGCCGATGCGCAGCCAGCGCTTGCCGAGCGCATCGAACATGCGCTCGCTGCGCGCGCCGAGGGCGAACACACGCAACAGCAGCAGGGCGGGCGGGCGCGCAAGCGCGTTCGGCTGTTCATGCCCGGCGGCGGGCGGGCGCCGCCCGAATCCGGCCAGCCGGAATCCGACGCTGGTGACCAGCTTCCACGCCGCGAACGCGATCACGCCGCTCGCCAACCAGGCCAGCCCTTCGAAGGCGAAGCTCACCGTCTGCACCACCGCGAACAGCAGCCACATCGCTTCCAGGGTCAGCGTCTGGTCGCTGCTGCGGCGCGCGACGTGGCGGCGGCCGAGCCACTTCAGCACCTGCCAGCCGAGCACGCCGGCGACGGCCGCACCGGCGAGCATCAGCCCCCAGAAGATCTGCACGCCGCCGAGGCCGAGCAGGCTGCCGACCTCGATCACCGCGCGCAGCGTCGCCTCACGCTGCCCGGCCACGCCGACGGCCACCTGCGAGCCGGTCACCGCGACCACCATGAAGGTCAGCACCAGCGGCCCGACCGCGCGGATGCGGCGGTGCACGAAGGCGAGCAGCAGCACGGTGGCGGGCAGGTTGGTGATCGCCCAGAAGCGCGCGATGTCGACCGCGGACAGCCCCGGGTTGCGCGCGAGCCCCCAGCCCGCGGAGGCGAACAGCATCAGCAGGTACGCCAGGCCCACGACGAGGCGCTGGCGGGTGGTGGTGGCCACGACCAGGCCGACGCTGAGCGCCGTGGGCCAGGCGTAGCACGACAGCAGCCACAGGAAGCGCGCGAGCACGAAGCCGCCGTCGTCCCAACTGAAGCGCATCCAGGCGCCGCTGAGCACCAGGGCGTAGATGAGGCCGGCGATGACGTGGATCAGGCTCGCCGCCTGCATCGATCGGCGCAGGGCGGCGCGCAGCGCGCGGGACGCGCGCGACGTGGCGGCGGCGGGCACCAGGGTCTCGAAGTGCAGCGCTGCAGCGGGTGGGGTGACCGCTGCGGGCATCGCGTCGGGCGCCGCAGCGGCTGCGCTTGCGCTCGGGCTCGTGCGCGCCATCGAACGCAACACCGCGCGTCGATAGAGCGCGAGCAGGGCAAGGCACACCGGCAGGGTCAGTATCGCCGCGACCAGGATCAGCGCCGGAAGTGCGCCGGTGGCGACAAGGACGGCCTGGCTGTTTTCCTGCATCGCTGCGCGCTCCTGGTGGTCCCGACCGCGGCAAGGTCGGGCCGCAATCCAGTATAGGAGCGGCGCGACGCACGGGCGACCCAGCGGCCGGATCTCGGCCGCACCCGCGCAGACCGGACCCGCTGGCGCGTCCTGCCGGCGGGACCCGCCGACTGCCGCGCGACCTCAGCCGTTGCGCCCGAGCCGGTACACCGCCACGCTGGCGAGGAAGTTCGGTTCGTCCAGCATCAGCTTGCCTTCGTCGAAGGCCAGGCGCTCGCGCACCGCGATGCCGTTCATCTCGCACAGCGCGTCGAAGTCGGCGATGGTGAAGAAGCGCACGTTGGGCGTGTTGTACCACTGGTGCGGCAGGCTCTCCGACACCGGCATGCGGCCGTTGAGGATGCTCTGGCGGTGGCGCCAGTAGCCGAAGTTGGGGAAGCTCACCACCGCCTCGCGGCCCACGCGCAGCATCTCGTGCAGGATGCCCTGGGTGTTGTGCATGGCCTGCAGCGACAGGCTCATGATCACGTGGTCGAAGAAGCCGTCCTCGAGGCCGACGAGGCCTTTCTCCAGGTCCATCTGGATCACGTTGACGCCGTTCTTCACGCTCCCCAGCAGCTTGTCGGGGTCGTTCTCGACGCCGTAGCCCTGCACCTGGCGCACGGTCATCAGGTGGCGCAGCAGCTCGCCGTCGCCGCAGCCGAGGTCGAGCACCTTCTCGCCGGGCTCGATCCACTGGGTGATCACTTCATAGTCGTAGCGGTAGGCAGTCATATCAGTATGCGCAGAGCCGTCTCAAGCGTACTGACGCCCCCTCGGGGGGCAGCGAACGCAGTGAGCGTGGGGGTTGTCAATTCAGACCTCGATGCGGTCGAACCAGGCCGACAGCAGCTTGTGGTAGCGCGTCTCGTCGAGCAGGAAGGAGTCGTGGCCGGCCGGGCAGTCGATCTCGGCGTAGCTGACGTTGCGCTTGTTGTGCAGCAGCGCGTAGACGATCTCGCGCGAACGCGCGGGCGAGAAGCGCCAGTCGGTGGTGAAGGACACCACCAGGAAGTCGGCCGTGGCGCGCGCGAGCGCCGCGGGCAGGTTGCCGCCGTATTCGAAGGCGGGGTCGAAGTAGTCGAGCGCCTTGGTGGTCAGCAGGTAGGTGTTGGCGTCGAAGTAGCCGGCGAACTTGTCGCCCTGGTAGCGCAGGTAGGACTCGATCTCGAACTCGACGTCGTAGCTGTAGGTGTTGCGGCCGTGGCGCAGGCTGCGACCGAATTTCTCGGCCATCGAGTCGTCGGACAGATAGGTGATGTGCCCGACCATGCGCGCCAGCTTCAGCCCGCGCGCCGGCACCACGCCGTGCGCGTAGTAGTGGCCGCCGTGGAACTCGGGGTCGGTGAGGATGGCCTGGCGCGCGACCTCGTTGAAGGCGATGTTCTGCGCGGTGAGCTTGGGTGCGGCGGCGATCACGGCGACGTGGCCGACGCGCTCGGGAAACTGCAGCGCCCACGACAGCGCCTGCATGCCGCCGAGCGAACCGCCGACCACCGCGGCGAAGCGCTCGATGCCGAGGCGGTCGGCCAGGCGGGCCTGCGATTCCACCCAGTCTTCCACGGTGACGAAGGGAAAGTCCGCCCCCCACAACTCGCCGGTGGCGGGGTTGATCTGGTTGGGGCCGGACGAGCCGTAGCAGCCGCCGAGGTTGTTCACGCCGATCACGAAGAACTTGCGCGTATCGAGCGGCTTGCCCGGGCCGATCAGGTTGTCCCACCAGCCGACGTTGTGCGGCGCGTCGGCGTAGGTGCCGGCGACGTGGTGCGAGCCCGACAGCGCATGGCACACCAGCACCGCGTTGCTGCGCTCGGCGTTGAGCGTGCCGTAGGTCTCATAGACCAGGTGGTAGCTGTCCAGCGTGCCACCGCTGCGCAGCGCCAGTGGCTCGGCGAACTCGGCCCGCTGCGGCGCAACGACGCCGACCGATTGGGGAGCGATCATTTTCGTCATCTGCAAAACAAAAAACCCAGCCGGCTGAAGACGCGGACTGGGTGCCCTCGCTTTAGCCGTATTTGTTGAGCGCCCGCAAGCTGTTGATCAAATCGGCGCTAAGTGCGGGGAAGTTAGCGCCGGGCCAGCCAAAAGTCAAACCTGCCGGCGTGATAAGATTTTTAGCTCACTGACAGCCCCGAACGCCATGATCCAGGTCATTCTCAACGGCCAGCCCGAGACGCTGGCACCCGATCTCACCGTGCTCGCCCTGCTCGAGGCCCGCAGCCTTGCAGGCAAGCGTCTCGCGATCGAGCGCAATGGCGAGATCGTGCCCAAGGCCCGCCACGCCGAGGTGAAGCTCGCCGACGGCGACCGGCTCGAAATCGTGGTCGCGGTCGGTGGTGGCTGATCCCGCCCCCGACCTGCCGCAGACGACAACTCCCCATTCCAGAACAGCACAGGTTCCCATCATGAACGACCCCCTGGTCATCGCCGGAAAGGCCTACAACTCGCGCCTGCTCGTCGGCACCGGCAAATACAAGGACTTCGCCGAAACGCGCGAGGCCATCGACGCCAGCGGCGCCGCCATCGTCACCGTCGCCATCCGCCGCACCAACATCGGCCAGAACCCGGACGAGCCCAACCTGCTCGACGTGCTGCCGCCGGAGAAATTCACCATCCTGCCCAACACCGCCGGCTGCTACACCGCCGACGACGCGGTGCGCACGCTGCGCCTGGCGCGCGAGCTGCTCGACGGCCACGCGCTGGTCAAGCTCGAGGTGCTCGGCGACCCGAAGAGCCTGTTCCCCAACATGCCCGAGACGCTCAAGGCTGCCGAGACCCTGGTCAAGGACGGCTTCGACGTCATGGTGTACTGCGCCGACGATCCCATCCAGGCGAAGATGCTCGAGGACATCGGCTGCTGCGCGATCATGCCGCTCGCCTCGCTGATCGGCTCCGGCATGGGTATCCTCAACCCGTGGAACCTGCGCCTGATCATCGACAACGCCCGCGTGCCGGTGCTGGTCGATGCCGGAGTGGGCACCGCGTCGGATGCAGCGATCGCGATGGAGCTGGGCTGCGACGGCGTGCTGATGAACACCGCGATCGCCGCCGCCGGCAAACCGGTGCTGATGGCGAGCGCGATGAAGAAGGCGGTCGAGGCCGGACGCGAGGCCTTCCTCGCCGGGCGCATGCCGCGCAAGTTCTACTCGGCCGACCCGAGCTCGCCGACGCAGGGGCTGATCGGTTCATGAGCGAGATTGGCAAGCACGGCGCAGGCGGCGAGGCGGCGGGCGACGCGGCCGCGCAGGGTGGCAGGCATCGCATCGTCACGGAGCCCGTGGCGGGCGTCGAGATCATCGGCCGCGACAGCCCCGAGCACCGTTTCTCCAGCCGCAGCATCCGCAGCTTCGTGCTGCGCCAGGGGCGCATGTCCGAGGCGCAGCAGCGCTACCTGGACGACATGCTGCCGAAGATTGGCATCGACTACCGCGTCGCCCCGCTCGATCTGGACGAGGCCTTCGGCCGCAAGGGGCCGAAGATCCTCGAAATCGGCTTCGGCATGGGCGAGACCACGGCGAAGATTGCCGCGGCGATGCCCGACCACGACTTCCTCGGCATCGAGGTGCATACGCCCGGCGTCGGCGCGCTGTGCAAGCTGATAGCCGAGGGCGATCTCGGCAACCTGCGCATCATGCAGCACGACGCTGTCGAGGTGATGCGCGACATGATCGCCGATGGCGCGCTCGCCGGCGTGCATGTGTTCTTCCCCGACCCTTGGCGCAAGAAGCGCCACTTCAAGCGCCGCATCATCCAGTCCGATTTCGTCGCCCTGATCGCGCACAAACTCGCCCCCGGCGGCTACCTGCACTGCGCCACCGACTGGGAGGACTACGCGCACTGGATGCTCGAGGTCATCGCCGCCGAGCCCCTGCTGCAGAACACCGCCGACGGCTTCGCGCCGCGTCCCGACTACCGGCCGCTGACGAAATTCGAAAACCGTGGTCTGAAGCTCGGACATGGCGTGTGGGACCTCGTGTTCCGCCGCCGCTCCGATTGAACCTTCAGCCATCCGAGGAAACCGCGGCGTGATTCGAGGTCTGTTCCGTTTCATCTACAACGTGCTGCGCATGTTCGTGCGCCTGCTCGACCTGGTCGTGCGCGGCGTCTTCTATGCACTGCTGATCTTCGGCATCGGTATGCTGGTGGCCTTCTTCTTCCACCCCGGACCCGAGGTGCCGGCCGGCTCCGCGTTGCTGCTGCGGCCGGTGGGCACGATCGTCGAGCAGGCCGAGCTCGAGCCCCCGCTTGCGCTGCTGCGGGCGGGCGGGGCGCCGGCCGGGCAGATCCGCCTGGCCGACCTGACCAAGGCGGTGCGCAGCGCACGCGACGACGAACGCATCGCCGCGCTGGTGATCGAGACCGACGAACTGGTCGGCGGCGGATTGTCCAAGCTCGCCGAACTGCGCGCCGCGATCGAGCACTTCAAGACCTCGGGCAAGCCGGTGCTCGCGCGCGGCGAGCGCTTCACCCAGTCGCAGTACTACCTCGCCTCGGTGGCCGACGAAGTGCACCTGTCGCCCGACGGTTTCGTGCTGCTGCGCGGCCTGGCGCGCTACGGCACCTACTTCAAGGACGCGCTCGACAAGCTCGGCGTCAAGGTGCATGTGTTCCGCGTCGGCGAGTACAAGTCCTTCTCCGAGCCCTTCACCCGCAACGACATGTCCGACGAGGACCGCGAATCCACCCGCGATCTGCTCGGCGGCCTGTGGCGCATCATGCGCGACGACATCGCCGCCAGCCGCAAGCTGACCCCCGATGCGATCGATGCCCAGGTCAACGGCATTCGCGCGGCGCTGGCGGCCAGCGGCGGCGATGCCGCGCAGGCGGCACTGAAGGCGGGGCTGGTCGACCGCTTCAGCACCCGCGACGAGTGGCGCGCGCGCCTGATCGAGGCGACCGGCAAGGCGGCGGAAGGCAACGAGGCGCGCACGATCGACTTCAACCACTATCTCGCGGTCGTCGGCCAGGCCGAGCACAGCGCATCCGACAGCATCGCGGTAATCGTCGCCCAGGGCACGATCGTCGACGGCATGGAACCCACCGGCGTGGTCGCCGGCGACACCTTCGCCCGCCTGATCCGCGAGGCGCGCGAGGACGCCAGCGTCAAGGCGGTGGTGCTGCGCATCGACAGCCCCGGCGGCAGCGCGTGGGCGTCGGAGTTGATCCGCCGCGAGCTCGAACTCACCCGCCAGGCCGGCAAGCCGGTCATTGCGTCGATGAGTTCGGTGGCCGCCTCGGGTGGCTACTGGATCGCTTCCGGCGCCGACGAGATCTGGGCTGCGCCGGCCACGGTCACCGGCTCGATCGGCATCTTCGGCTTGTTCCCCGAGTTTTCCGAACCGCTGCGCCGGCTCGGCATCGGTGTCGATGGCGTGGCCACCGCGCCGCTCGCCGGCGCGCTCGACCCGCGTCGTCCGCTCGACGCGGACGCCGCCGCTGCCATGCAGCTCACCATCGACCACGGCTACCGGCGCTTCCTCGACGTGGTGGCGAAGGCGCGCAAGATGACGACCGCCGAGGTCGACGCGGTCGCGCGCGGACGCGTGTGGACCGGCGAGGCGGCCAGCGGGCTGGGCCTGGTCGACAAGCTCGGCGGTCTGGAGGACGCGGTCGCCGCCGCCGCCGCGCGCGCCAAGCTCACCGACTACGAGCTGGTGTGGCCGGCGGCAGTGGATTCGTTCGAGCAACGCATGCTGCGTCGGCTGCTCAGCGCTGGCGAGGACCTCGGCCTCGACCTGGCCACGAGCGGTCTCGCAGCCGGCCCGCTCACTGGGCTGGTCGGCGAGGTGCAGCGCGCCACCGCCGCCCTGCTGCGCTGGAACGATCCGCGCCACCTGTACCTGCACTGCCTGTGCGAGACGCCCTGACCCGGCCGAGGGCAGACCATGCCCCTCACCGCAGTCCGGCACCGCCTACTTCAACCCGCGAGGAGAATGCCTTGAAACTCACCAGCCAGAGCTTCACCGACGGCGCCCGCATCCCGGGCGAATTCGCCTTCTGCATTCCGGCCGACGAGGGCCATGTCTGCCTCGGCGCCAACCGCAACCCGCAGCTGGCGTGGGCCGACGTGCCTGCCGGGACGAAATCCTTCGCGCTGATCTGCCATGACCCCGACGTGCCGAGCAGGGGCGACGATGTCAATCAGGAAGGCCGCACCGTGCCGGCCAGCCTGCCGCGGGTGGACTTCTTCCACTGGGTGGTGGTGGACCTGCCCGCCGACCTGCGCGTGATCGACGCCGGCCATTTCTCGGGCGAGGTCACGCCCGGCGGCAAGCCCGGACCGGAAACCGCGCTCGGCGCCCGCCACGGCGTCAACGACTACACCGCCTGGTTCGCCGGCGACGACGCGATGAAGGGTGACTACCACGGCTACGACGGCCCCTGCCCGCCGTGGAACGACGAGATCGTGCATCACTACGTGTTCACGCTGTACGCGCTGGACGTGCCGCGCTGCGCGGTGGAAGGGCGCTTCACCGGCCAGGACGTGCGCACGGCGATTGCCGGGCATGTGCTTGGCGAGGCGAAACTCACCGGCACGTATTCGCTCAATCCGGCGGTGGGCGCAAGGTGAACGGCGCGCGGGGATGGAACTGCGGATGGAAATAGGGGGCAGACCCCAGTTTCCCTTGCCGTCCAGCCTCGCCGCCAACGCAAGCTGAGGCCGCGATGTTCGACTTTCTGCAAGGGCTCGCCTTCGGCCTGCTGGTGTCGTTCATGCCTTGGTTCATGGCCGGGCTGTACGACCCGCGGCTGGTCGTGCCCGAGGAGCTGGCCTCGCGCTGGCAGGTGATCCTGCGCTACGCGGTGGCGATGCCCGCGGTGGCGATGCTGCTGCTGCTGACCTCCTTCTGGGGCGGCCTCGGCGCCAGCCTCGGCGGCTGGCTCGCCGGGCTGGCCGCGGTGCCGGTGGAGCTCTTCATCGAGAAACGCTGGCGGCGCTGGCGGGCTGCGCGCGCCGGACGTGATCGCGCCGCGGTCCGCGAGCGCCAGCGCAACGAGCTGGCCCGTGCCCGCGGTGAGCGCGACCTGCTGACCCTGGACCCCGACTTCGCGCCCACAGGCGCCGACGCGGTGGTGCTGCAGCTTTGGGAGGTCAAGCGTGAACTCGTCAGCTTGCGCCGGCCCGACCTCGCGGTGCAGGCCGACCGCCTGTTCACCCGCTACCACCGCGCGCTCGACGTGCTCGACGACAAGTTCGACCCGCGCGAAGTCACCTACGAGCGCGCCCGCGGCCTGGTCGGCGAGGTTGGCCGCGAGGCCACCGCCGGGCTGGGCGCGATGGTCGAGCTGGTGCACGGCAGCGCCGGCCTGGATGCCGACTTCGTGCGCGAACGGCTCGAGCGCGAGGCCGCCCGCCTCAACCCCACCGAACGCGAGGCGCTGCGGCGGCGGCTGGCGATCGCCGACGAGACCGAGCGCCGGCTGGCCGAGATCGCCGCCGGCAACGAGGCCGCGCTGACCGCGCTCGACGACGTCGCGGTCGCGGTCGCCCGTATCGACACCGGCCGCAGCCAGGCCGGCGCCGCCGGCAACATGGAGCAGGCGCTGCAGGAGCTGCGCCGCTTTGCCGAGCGCGCCGGTCTTTACGGCCGCAAGCCCTGAACCGAGGAATTTCGCGATGAGTCTGCCGCTGTTGTCTCTTCTTCATCCGGTGTTGCAGGCGCCTGCAGGCGAGCAGGGCGATGGTGGCCAGCCCGCCGGCGTGCGGCCGCGGTCGGGCCTGTCACTGCCCCCGATCGAGGACATCGCCCGCGAAGCGGTTCCGGGCCAGCCCGGGGATGCGCCCGAAGACCCCCAGCTCGCCGCCACCGCCGACGCCTTCGTGCGCGACGCCCTCGCCGCGGACGAGGCGGCGCTGCACCGCCAGCGCGAGGCGGTCGACACCATGGGCATCGAGCTGCAGCGCCAGGCCGCGTGGCGCAGCGAGATGCTGCAGGCGCCGATCCGCAAGCTCGCCCATCAGGGCGACGAGGGCGGCCCGGTGGCCCAGGCCCTGCTCGCGCTGCGTGACAAGATGCAGGACCTCGACCCCGCCCGCCAGAAGCTGAGCGGCGAGGGGCTGTCGCGCGCGCTGTCCTTCATCCCCGGCGTCGGCAAGCCGATGCAGCGCTACTTCCAGAAGTACGAGAAGGCGCAGGACGCGCTCGACGCCATCATCGGCGACCTGCAGGGCGGCGCCGACATGCTGCGCCGCGACAACCTCACCCTCGCCGACGACCAGCAATCCCTGCGCGCCATCCTCGCCCAGCTCGAACGCCAGGTCGAACTCGGCCGCATGATCGACCGCCGTCTCGTCCGTGAGGCCGCCTCCGCCAGCCTGCCCGCGCCGCGGCGCGCCTTCGTCGAGGAAGAGCTCCTCTTCCCGCTGCGCCAGCGCATCGTCGACCTGCAGCAGCAGGTGGCGGTGAGCCAGCAGGGCGTGCTCGCGCTCGAGGTCGTCATCCGCAACAACCGCGAGCTGATCCGCGGGGTCGATCGCGCGATCAACGTCACCGTGTCGGCGCTTAACGTCGCCGTCACCGTCGCCCTCGGCCTGGCCAATCAGCGCCTGGTGCTCGACCGCGTCGCCGCGCTCAACCAGACCACCTCGGCGCTCATCGCCGGCACCGCGCAGGCGCTGCGCACCCAGGGCGTGGACATCCAGACCCGCGCCTCGTCGGCCATGCTCGACATGGGCCAGCTCGAACAGGCCTTCGCCGATGTGATCAGCGCCATCGACGACCTGTCGCGCTACCGCCGCGAGGCCCTGCCCAGGCTCGACGCCCAGATCGACCGCCTCGCCGCGCTCGCGCAGCAGGGCGGCGCGGCCATCCACCGCATGGACGAAGGCAATCGCGCCGAGCCTCCGCCCTGATCACCCCGTGAATCTCCCGACATGAGCACGAGACATCAACAGACCACGAGCCAGGACACTTCGGTCGACGGCCGCCTGGGCCGCCTGTTCGTCCGCACCTGGTCGCCCGAGACGCCCTCGCACCTGGCGCCCATCGTGCTGCTGCACGACTCGCTCGGCAGCGTCGAGCTGTGGCGCGGGTTTCCGTCGGCGCTGTGCAAGGCCACCGGTCGCCAGGTCGTCGCCTACGACCGCCTCGGCTTCGGCAAGTCCGACCCGCATCCGGGCACGCTGGCGCTGGACTTCATCGCCAGCGAGGCCGAAGGCGACTTTGCCGCCGTGCTCCGCCAGCTCGGCATCGAGCGCTTCATCGTCTTCGGCCACAGCGTGGGCGGCGGCATGGCGGTGCATTGCGCCGCGCACCACCGCGCGGCCTGCGTCGCGCTGATCACCGAATCCGCCCAGGCCTTCGTCGAAGACCGCACCGTCGAGGGGCTCGAGGAAGCGCGGGTGTTCTTCAAGGATTCGGTCCAGATCGATCGACTCAAGCGCTACCACGGCGAAAAGGCGCAGTGGGTGCTCGATGCCTGGATCGAATCCTGGTTGGACCCGGCGTTCGCGACCTGGTCCCTGCGCCTCGTGCTGCCGCAGGTCAAATGCCCGACCCTGGCCATTCACGGCATCGACGACGAATATGGTTCGTCAGCGCATCCCGAGTTGATTGCCGAACTTTGCGGCGGGCCGGCGCGGCTGCAACTCATGGCGGACACTCGCCATGTGCCGCACCGGGAAAGGGAGACGGAAGTGATCGAGCTGCTCAAGCCCTTCATCAGCGCACTGGCCGCCTAGCCCGTAGCGGTGGCGCCTGCATTCGCGCTCGACCCAGGAACCATGACTAAGTGTCCGCGAATGCCCTCAGTCTTGTGTCCAGCGCCGCTGTGGACGTCGTGAAGTGCAGATAGGGCACCATGCCCGGCGCAATCCGGATGCGCTGCACGTCGGTCAGACCGCGCGCGCGCAGCAGGACGGTGTAGCTGCCATTCGCCAACGGACCCACCATGCTGTCGCCATCAAGCGCGATCTGCATCACCTTGCGCCCGCCTGCGTCGATTACGCGCAGATCGGCCAGGCCGCGGTGGCCGCTGCTTGCCAGGGCGCCCGGCGCGGGCAGGGCGAAGCGGTGCTGGAAGAGGGCGGCCTCATCCGCGGCTTGGATTGCCGACCCGCTGTCCGCGCGGCGGGTACGTGCCGGCTCGCCGCGGTCGCTGTCGGCCAGGGCGGGGGTGGCACTGAAGCCGACCGCAAATGTCGCCGCCGTCAGTTGCAGAAAACGCTTGATCGTTCGAGCCGAGATGCCGCGCTTGCCTTTCATGGTTGCCTCCTCGTGGCGCCGCCCGGCGGGCGGCGCACGGTGGTTGAAAAGGGTGATGCGTTGGTTGTCAGCCGAGTTCGATCGGCACGAAGATGCGTGCGTCGTCACGCTGGATAAGAAGTGCGATGTGACGGCCGGCAGCTTCGATCTGCCCGCGAAGCTCGGCCACGCTGCTGATCGGACGGCCATTGACGGCGAGGATCACGTCGCCTGGCGCGATGCCGGCGCGCGCCGCGGGCCCGCCTGCATCGAGCACCAGCAGGCCGCCAGCGGTCTCCGCTTCCCGCGCTTCCTGCGCATCGAGTGGGCGCACGGCGACACCCAGGCGGCCCTGGTCGGCGGTGTTCGTCTCATCGTTGGCGACCATCGCGGCCTTCATCTCGCCGACGGCGACGGTCATCGAGCGCACGCCGCCGGCGCGCCAGACTTCCATGGGCACAGCCTTGCCGGGTGTCATCCCGGCGACCTTGGGCGGTAGCTCGGCAGAGGACGCGACAGGCTGGCCGTCGAATTTCAGGATCACGTCGCCAGCTTGCAGGCCCGCCTTCTCGGCCGGACTGTCGGTCTCGACCTGGCTCACAAGGGCGCCGCGTGGCGCATCGAGACCAAAGGATTCGGCAAGCGCCTGGCTCACGTCCTGAACGGCGACGCCGAGCCGGCCGCGGGTTACCTTGCCGTGCGCGAGCAACTGGTCCTTGATCTGCGCTGCGACATCGATCGGGATCGCAAAGGACAGGCCCTGGTAGCCACCGGACTGGCTGTAGATCTGCGAGTTGATACCGACCACCTCACCCTTGAGATTGAGCAGCGGCCCGCCCGAATTGCCCGGGTTGATGGCGACGTCGGTCTGAATGAAGGGGACGTAGCCTTCATCGGGCAGCGAACGCGACTTCGCCGAGACGATGCCCGCCGTCACGGTGTTCTCGAAGCCGAAGGGCGCGCCGATGGCGAGCACCCAGTCGCCGACCCGCGTTTGCGCGGGGTTGCCGAGCGGTACCGTGGGCAAGTCGTGAGCCTCGATCTTGAGGACGGCGACGTCCGTCGGCTTGTCGACGCCGATCACCTTGGCGTCGAACTCGCGCTTGTCGGTGAGCTTGACGCGGACCACGCTGGCGTTATCGACGACGTGGGCGTTGGTCAGGATCACACCGTCGGCGCTGACGATGAAACCTGAGCCCATGCCGCGCCTGAGCTGCTCGCCCGGGGGCGACCGGAACTGCGGACCGAAGCGGCGGAGAAAGTCCTGGAACGGGTCTTCGGGATCGACACCCCCGAAGGGCGGCTCGATTGCCGCGGCTGTCCTGACCATGCCTTCGACGCTGATGTTCACCACCGCCGGCCCGAAGCGCTCGACGATGCTCTGGAAGCTGGGCAGCGAGACGTTGGGGCCGGGGCTGGAGAGGGGCGACGGCGCACCGACTGCGGCGGATTCGGCATGTGCCGTCGCGGCGAAATGGGCGCCGCCATAGGCGCCCACGAGGATGCTGGCAATGGCGCTGGTAACAACGCCGAGCTTGACGACCTTGGCTTTCATGTCTGCCTCCTGATGCTGGGGCGGGCACGTGCAGCCCGCGACAGGTGCAGATTAAGGCCGGCGGACTTAACCGAAACTTAAGACGGTGCGTGGCTCAGTGCGCTGCTGGCGCAGGCGGGAAACCCACCGCGATGCGCAGTCCCCCCAGCGCCGAGGTATCGAGCACCAGCCGCGCGCCATGGCGCTCGGCGATGCTGCGCACAATCGCGAGCCCGAGGCCGGTGCCGGGCTGGTCCTGGCCGGCACCGCGGTAGAAGCGGTCGAGCACGCGCGCGCGCTCTACTGCAGGGATTCCGGGGCCGCTGTCGCAGACGTAGAGCCAGTTGCGCGCATCCCTGGTGTCGGCGGCCTCACGGCGCACGCCGAGGTCGATGCGACCACCCGCCGGGGTGTAGCGGATGGCGTTGTCGATCAGGTTGGCGACGAGGGTGCGTAGCGCTGCCGCATCGCCGCGGACCACAGCGCTGTCGTCCAACACTTCTGCCCCGAGGTCGATGCGGCGCGCTTCGGCCAGCGCAGCGTGATCGACCAGCGTCTGCCGAGCGATGTCGGCCAGTATCAGGTCCTCGTGCGCGGCGGTATTCGCGGCATCCGGTTCCTGTCGCGCCAGAGTAAGCAGTTGCTGCACCAGGTGGGTAGTGCGCTGCAGTCCGGCGCGCAGTTCGGCCAGCGCGGCGGCGCGTGCGTCGGGCTCGGTCGCACGTTCACACAGCTGCAACTGGATCTGCAGCGCGGCGAGCGGTGTGCGCAGTTCGTGCGCGGCGTCGGCGACGAAGGCACGTTGCGCGGTCAGCGCCTGCGCGAGCCGGTCGAGCAGATGGTTGAGCGCGAGCACCAGCGGCTGCGCCTCGTCCGGCACGGACTCGCTGCGCAGCGGGTCGAGCGAGTCAGGGCGGCGCAGCGCCACGTCATGCGCGAGGCGCTCGAGTGGACGCAAGGCGCGGCCGATGAGATACCAGATCAGCGCAGCGAATAGCGGCGTGACCGCCAGCAGCGGAATCAGCATGCGCAAGGCCGCGTCGGCGGCGAGGCGGTTTCGCACCGACATGGGCTGGGCGACCTGGATCACGCGGTCGAGCAGCGGGATCGAGAACACGCGCCAGTTGCCCTCTGCCGTGCGGACGGTGCTGTAGCCCAACTGCGCGAGCGCGGGCAGGGTGGCGTGCGGGCGGGAAAGATAGAGTCTGACGCCGCTGGTGTCCCAGACCTGGATGACGAAGTCGAGGGCCTCCTCGGGTGGGGCAAGCGGGGTTGCCACGGGCGGCCCGAACTGCTGGTCGCGCAACGAAAGTGCGAGCTGGCGCAACTGGTAGTCCATCAACTGGTCGATTTCGGTGCGCGCCGTGCTGAAGGTGGCGAGCCCGCCGGCGAGAAAGACCACCACCAGTGCCGCAAGCAGCGACAGCAACAGAGTACGGCGCAAGGAGTTCATCGGCTTGTTACCGGCTGCAGGCTGCGGGTCGCGCCGGGCGTGAGGACGCCATGCAGGCGCGGGGAGCGGGCTCAGGCCTGCGTCGGCACGAAGTAGCCCACGCCGCGCAGGTTGCGGATCCAGTCCTGGCCCAGCTTGCGGCGCAGGGCATGAATGTGAACCTCGACCGCATTGCTTTCGATTTCTTCGTCCCAACCATAAAGGCGTTCTTCCAGTTGCGTGCGCGACAGCGGCTTTCCTGGGGTTTCCAGCAGGGCGCACAAGAGCGCAAATTCTCGCGCGGACAGGCGTACCGGCTTGCCGTCGAGCGTGACCTGGTGCGTCACCGGATCTACCTGTAGCGCACCCAGCGTGATCAGCGGCGTGGCCGTGCCGCGTTGGCGGCGCAGGAGGGCGCGAATACGCGCGCCGAGTTCGTCCAGATCGAAAGGCTTGACCAAATAGTCGTCGGCGCCGGCGTCAAGCCCACGCACGCGGTCGGCGACCGCGTCGCGCGCGGTCATCACCAGCACCGGCACCGTCCTGCCCGCCGCACGCAGACGCTGCAGCAGCGTGATGCCGTCGCGTCGCGGCAGCCCGAGATCGAGCAGGACGAGGTCGTATGGGTGGTCGCTGATCGCGAGCTCGGCGGCGATTCCATCGCGCACCCAGTCGACCGTGTAGCCGTCGTCGCGCAGCGCGCGCTGCACGCCGGGACCGATCATGGGGTCGTCCTCGATCAGGAGCAGACGCATGGCAGTCGGCGGATGTGGAGCGCGGTATCCATTGCCCGGGCGGCTAGGCCACGAGCGTCGCGTACAGGGCTATCAGGGCGACGACCGCCGCGCCGGCGCTCATCACCAGCACCATGCCGGCGAGCATGTCCTTCACCTTGCCGATGCTGGGGTGGAGCTCCGGATGTAGGTGGTCGGCCAGCGCTTCCATGGCCGAGTTCGCCAGCTCGGCGGCGAGCACCAGGGTGATGCACAGCACGATCAGGCCCCACCACGGCGCCGCAGGCCGGACGAGGGCGAACACGACGAGGGTGACGATGCCGAGCCGGGCCTCGATGCGGAAATTACGCTCGGCTGCCCACGCGCAGCGGATGCCGGCGAATGCGTTGCGCAGCTTGTCGGGAAAGGTCTGGTTCTTCATTGACTCGGGCTGCCTGTATCACACGGTCGCGCGGCATCGGACCCCGTACCCGCATCGAGCAGCCATAGTTGCCCGGCCGTGAAGAAGCGGCCTCCCATCGAATAGGTGCCGATCAGCGCCGGGATGAAGGAGCGCCGGCAAGTCCTCAAGGTCGGGTCCATGGATTCGAGCGTGCGGACGAAGCGTTCGGTCGCGGCATCCACGTCGGGCGCAACCATGTGCACGATACCCCAACGCACGCCCGTGTATTCCCGCGCCACCCCCACGAAAACCTCGTCCTGTCCCAGCCGGAAAGCGGTCCGCCAGATGCGCAGCGCCGCGAGAGCGCTGCCCGCGGCCTGCTGAAGCGGCTGCTGGAAGGCGAAATCGTTGAGGTGATCGTTCCACAGCGTCGGCGCCTGGGGGGCGGTGGTGTATCCCAGCCCTTCGCGCGCCAGGCGCAGCAGGCTGCGCGGCGTGGGGCTGTCGGCGGCGATCCAGCCTGCCTGCCTGAGCAGGGCGCTCAGTTCGTGCTCATTGCGTGCCACGATGACGAAGGACAGCGGCTGCTCGGGCCGGCCCAGCATCGTCGTCGTGGCGCGCAGAGCGTCGGCCTGGAGTAGCGCCGGCAGCGCGCGATCGACCTGAACGGGCGTTGCCGCCGCTGGCGTGCGCACCGCGAGTGGCCTGGTCAGGGCGTAGCCGACGCCGCCCGCGACGACAACCGCCATCAGGCCGGCGGCCATCGCCTTGGGCAGCCTGGCGCTCGGCGCATGCCATGCGATCCGACCCCTGGCGGCGAGCCATTCGTTCACGCTGATGCCCACGATCAACCACAGCGTGCCGACCAGATAGCCGGCCCACACATCGCTCAGATAATGCACGCCCAGCACGACGCGGCTGAGGCCGAGCAACAGCACGAAGCCGGTGGTGGCAAAGAACAGCCTGACGCGCGTGTTCCAGTCCGATGCCATGCGAATCAGCAGGTAGCCGACGAAGCCATAGACCGCGACCGACAGGACCGCGTGCCCGCTCGGGAATGAATGGGTCGGCTCGAACAGCACGGCTTCGTCCGGCCGCGGGCGCTGGAAAGCGAGCTTGCCGAGCATGGTGAACAGCGACGCACCCAGCGTCGACAGCAACAGGCCCGCCGCCGCGAACCGACGGCCAAGCACGTACAGCAGCACGCAGGTCGCGCTCGTCACCGCGCCGACCACTGCCGGCGCGCCCAGGTTGGTGAGCCACGCCACCGGCGCAATGAATGCCGACGGGCGGTAGCGGGCGATCAATTGCGCGGTCGCGTGATCGAGCGCGACGATCGTGTCGGACGTGAGCACATCCTCGACCACGCCGGCGAACAGGGCGAGCGCGTAGGCGAAAGCCAGTCCGAGGAGGGTCAGCGGCAGGCCGAAGAAGTGCGAGCGATCGAGCCGACCGGCGACGAAGCGCACGCTGCGCGGATGGCGGCGCAACCACTGGCGCACGTAGGGATTGCTCGCCAGCCCGGCGCTGAGCGAGTGGCTCAGCGACACCAGCAGTCGCCACAAGCGCCGACCCTGGCGCAGCGCATGGCGCTGCAGCAGCCACAGCAGCCACACGGCGAGCAGCACGGCCACGAGCGCGATCCCCGCACGCGACATCCACACCTGCGCCAGCTTGAGCGAATGTCCGAACACGTAGCCGGCACCGATCCATTGCAGGCCCCAACCGATCGCGCCCAGGACATTCCACAGCATGAAGCTGCGATGCCGCATGCCGACCGTTCCCGCGACCAGCGGGGCGATTTCCTTCATGCTCGGGATGAAGCGCGCGAGAAAGACGCTCTTCGCCCCATGGCGATCGAAAAAGCGGCGTGCCTGCGCGAAATGCGTCGAGGTCAGGCGCCACACGCCGTCGCGGCGCCATTGGTGGCCGTAGCGTTGTCCAAGCCAGTAGTTCACGTTGTCGCCGGCGACCGCACCGGCCACCGCAAACCCGAGCAGATAGGCGAAATCGAGGGCACCGTGCGCCGCGAGCGCCCCCAGCAGAAGCAGGAGCGTCGAGCCGGGCAGGAACAGCCCCACTACAATCACGGTCTCGAGCAGCGCGACGAGGAAGGCTGCCGCGTAGCCGAGCAGATGGATGTGCTCGATGGCGGGCAGGATTGCGGCGAAGAACTTGTCCATCGGGAGTGGCCTGGTGTGCGAATCACGTCCGCTGGAGCGCTGCCGTGGTCGTTCCCGCCGGCAGGATCGATGCCGGCATGGAAACGGTGGTGGATTTTATCGCCGGTGCAGCCTACTTTGAGCGTGCATGCTTTGTGCGAGCACTCCGGGAGACCGATCATGGAAAAAGCATTGGCCGGCAAGCGCGTCCTCATCACCCAGGCCACCGGCTTCATGGGCCCCGCGCTGTGCGAGGTCTTCACCGCGCAAGGCGCCGCGGTGGTCGCCAGCACGGATGATCTGGTCGAGGCGGATGCGGCCGAGCGCGTCGTGCGCGCCGCGGGGCACATCGACGTGCTGGTCGCCAATCTGGCCATCAAGGCGCCGTCGACGCCCGCAGTTGATGTCCCCGACGCCGAATGGCGCGACGTCTTCGCCGCGCTGGTGGATCCGCTGCCGCGCCTGGTGCGCGCCGCCGCGCCCGCCATGATCGAGCGCCGCGCGGGCAAGATCCTGCTGATGGGCAGCGCCTCGGCGCTGCGCGGCATGAAGCGCGCCTCCACCTACAGCGCGGCGCGCGGGGCGCAACTGGCCTATGTGCAGGCGATCGGCGTGGAGCTGGCGGCGCACAACGTGCAGGTCAATGCCGTCGCGCAGAACTTCGTCGACAACCCCACCTACTTCCCCGCCGACGTCCAGGCCAACCCGCGCTTCCAGGAACGGCTGGCGCGCGAGGTGCCGCTGGGCCGGCTGGTGTCGGCGCGCGAGGATGCGCTGTTCGCCGCCTACCTGTGCAGCAGCGCGGCGGACTGCTTCGTCGGCCAGGTGTTTCCGGTGTGTGGCGGCTGGGTGGGGCGGTAGGCGAGGCCCCAGGCCGCCGCGCTACACCGCTGCGCCGCCCGGCGGCCAGTCGGGCAGCGCGGCAGGTAGCAGCGCGCGCAGCTCCTGGGTGAGCGTGCCCGCGCGCTCGAGTTCGTGCGCCACGCGCTCGACCGCGGCCCAGACATCCGGCCGCTGCAAGGTGAGCACCGTCAGCGCGGCCGCGTGGTCGAACGCGTCGCGCGCCGGCAGCAGCCAGGACAGATCCTCCGCCTGCCGCACTTCATCGAACTCGCCCGCCGGGCAAAGGCGCACCGCCTCGCCGCGGAAGATCTGCTCGGCAGCCGGCCCGGCCATCAGGCCCACCATCTGCGCGCGGATCTCGCGCTGCAGTCGCGCGCTGAAGCCTTCCACCTGCGCCCGCCCCTCGGGGCGCTGCAGCAACTGCGGGTGACCCTTGCCATCCGGATGCAGGCAGCCCTCGTTCATCAGCCAGCGCAGGAATTGCCGCGGCAGCACCAGGTCCGCCTTCTCGCACAGTCCCCACAGACCGGTGCACATGCGTCCGTTGCGGATGTCGGTGCGCCAGGCCTCGGCACCTTCGTCCGCCACTTCCAGCCGATAGACCGACACGCCGCCAAGCGCGAACGCCACCGCGTGGCCGGCTTCGTGGATGCAGGTGGCGCGGCGTTGGGCGGGGGTGAGCCTACTCAAGGTCGTGGCCGATGTCGGTTGTGGGGACGCCGCTAAAATTCATCGGGCCACCACATCCAGGCGCGGCACCACATCATCGTCATCATCGTCATCGTCGGGCAGCAGCTCAAAGGCCTTGAAGACCGCGCGCTCGATGCGCTTGGCCAGCGCCTCGTCGCTGAAGACTCCGGGATACGTCTTGCGCAGCTTGTCGCTGACCTTCATGTTGGTCACCAGGGATCGGATGATCGTCGCATAGTCCTCGTCGCGGCCCTCGATGATTTCCTTGAGGCTGTCGCGCGCGGTGTCGTAGCGCAGCAGGTACACGGCCTCGTCCTTGAGCCCGTGCAGGATCGAGTGCCGGATGACGTCGACCAGGTACTCAGACTGGAAGGTAAGGTCGGCGTAGCGCCAGGTAGCCAGGCCCCGGTTCCAGTCGGCTACGTGCAGGTTGGACTTGACACCATCTTCGTATTGCACGGTCGCGCCGAACTTGCACACCGAATTCATTGTGGCCATCAGCGGCCGCGACAGGTGTTCCAGGGCATTTTCGTAGGCGGCGCGCCGTATAGCGTTCTCACTGATCACCGCCGAGACCGGCAGGATCACCGGTGCTGGCAGGAAGCCATCGCGCCGAAGGATGTCGTTGATCAGGAAGCGCGAGAGCCGGCCATTGCCGTCACCCAGCGGGTGGATGTAGACGAAGCCAAAGGATAGGGCCGCCGCTCGCAGCAGCGGGTTTTGCCCACGGGTGCGCCGCTCGAATGCACGCAGTCCCTCCATCATCTCGGCCACCATTTCATGGTGCGGCGCCAGATAGTCGATCACGGGCTCGAAGATCGAGTTGGTGTGCCCGACAAAAACCGGGGACCGGCGAATGCCTGGCTTGGCGCCCACCATCTTGTCGCCCATGATGGCCCGCTGGATCATCAGCATCCCCTCTTCCGTGAGGGCGGACTCGATCTTGCCGCAGTGCGTGCTCATTGCGCGCGCCAGGCGTTGGATGCGGTCCTCTTCTTTACCCTCGGACTCGATGGCAAAGCTGGCCTTGCTCTCCTTGACGGTCAGCCAGTTGACAGCACGCTCGATCGTCTCGAGCCCGAACTGATCAACCATGCTGTCGATCTCGGCGCGCAGTGGCGCTGGATCAGCCGGGCCCTGCCCCCGAAAACTGACCATCGGGCAAAAGGAGCGGGTGCCCGGCAGGTTGTTGTTGATGCGCCAGCGGCGGACCTTGTCCGACACCGTCGCGGTGAGGTACCGGGACGAACCGAGCAAGTCGACGTAGTTCCCGCCGGCGTCGCCCACCCCGTCCAGGATGGAATCGGTGAGCCACTCATAGAGGAAGCCGCTGCGGCGCGCGTACGCACCCGTGGGCTCTTCCAGCGCCCATTTTGCGATGGGCTCAGGTCCGGTGACCTCGAAGAGACGGTGGAGAAAATCCAGCTCGACGCCCTCATACTTGAGCGCAAACGTCAGGTGCGCGCTCAGCGTCGTGTCCGGCTGGTAATGTGCTGGGTACGTCTCGACCGTGAAGCCGTTTGACGCCGCGCTGGAGCGCGCCGAGCCGATGACGCTGCAGACCCGAAAGGGCTGCACCGGCGCCACGTCATACGCCTCCGACAGCCACTTATATCCGGCGTACGCATCAACGTTTTGCATAAAGCGACCCTAAAACAGTTATTTTCGCCATCTTCTGCGGTAAAACGTTTACGGTCAACGGCGTGCGTCGAAGCCCGCTCCACGCCGACGAACATAGCCGTCGGCAGAGTCCCGGCCATGTTGATGGGGCAGGGCCCCGATGCTTGCGTCGGGTGAAATCCGTCGGTCCCATAAGGAATCGCATCAGCATGAAGCTTTGCACATCGAGAAGGCGCTCGTAAGGCGAGATGCATTGGACTACCTTCGTGAAGCCTATGTCAGGTTCGCCCGAAAAGGCATAAGTCCGACCTTGTAGTCCTGTCCGCGGAATACGCCGCGGTTCGCGCCCGACTCCGCCGTCTATACTCGACGCATAGTCGAATTCGATAGGTGATCCGTGCAGCCGAAAACAGTCGTGTTGCCGGCTGCCCGAATCCGCACAAATCTGGCGTCGTTAATCGGCGGCGTCGAGCGGGCGCCGTCGGAGCCGTAAACGGGACGAGGGCCGCGCGA